>Ga0209008_1000086_pt1 | contig 46782 bp, 37 predicted proteins | sample JacPin_JW_Ref_O3_FD_187963 | JGI IMG/M metagenome (GOLD analysis project Ga0209008, IMG submission 187963) | Forest soil microbial communities from Algoma, Ontario, Canada - Jack Pine, Ontario site 1_JW_Ref_O3 (SPAdes) (version 2) | ecosystem: Environmental > Terrestrial > Soil > Boreal... | reverse complement strand
GATCTGGAGCGGTATCTGCGGCAGGCGTTTGCGGAATACGATGATTATGCGCGCAACGTACCGCGGCTGTGGCCGCGAATTTCGCCTTATGGCGGGATACAGAGTGCGTACTCTTCGGCTCGCTATTGGAAACATCGTGAATATCAGGCCAGCGTTGGATGCGCGGTCGTGCTGGCGATTCTGGTGGCGAAGCTGGTGTGGTAGTCTGCCTTGAAGCATGCGTCGCGCCCCTCAAGGACTAAACAGATTGCTGAGCGACACATCGGACTGGCTGCAGTATCCTTCGGCGGCTAAAGCCGGCAATGAATTGAAGCTTTTTATCGCAGCGGTAAACCGCTGCGCCACCCAAAAGCAAGGTCCAGGGGGAGTTTTTCTTTCTAGGCTGCTCTCGTTGATCCTTCTGCTAGTGGTCGCGTTGCCGGCGCAACAGGGGCAGACTGCGGGGCCGGCGCAGGCGTCGATTGGAGCGGTGCCGGTGCGGATCGAGCCTCCGCGGCCTAACTATCCTTTTCCTGATGGGCGCAGTTATGTTTATTCGGCGGAGTGGCATTTGATTACTGCCGGAATTGGCGTCGTGAGGATGGAGGTGGCCGGAAAGGAGCGCAAGGTCACGGCGACTGCCGAATCTTCGGGCGCCGTCAACGTCGTCTTTCCGGTTCACGATCATTTCGAATCGCATTTCGATCCGCGGACGTTTTGCTCGCTGTCGATCGTCAAGCATAGCGAGGAAGGCGCGCACAAACGGGAGACTTCGATCCACTTCGATTACGCGGGGAAGAAGAGCACGCTCGATGAGAAGAATCTGAAGACGGGCGAGACCAAGCATGTCGAGAACGATCTGGACAGCTGCGCAACCGACGTCATCACGGGCTTTTATTATGTGCAATCGCTGCCGCTGAAAATGGGCGCCACTTATGAGTTCCCGATCAGCGATGGGAAGACCGCGATTGTGCGGGCGACAGTTGAGAAGCGCGAGCAGGTGAAAGTGCCAGCGGGAACATTTTCAGCGGTGCTGGTTTCGGCGGAGGCGATCTCGGGATCGTTGAAGTCGAAGGGCAAGGTGTGGGCGTGGTTTACGGACGATGCGAGTCACATTCCAGTGCAAATGCGCGCGAAGCTGGGGTGGGGCACGCTGCTGTTTCGGCTGCAGCGGATCGACAAGTAAAATCTGTAATTCGCGTGCCCTACTTCTGGGCTAACAGCGCTTGCTTTGCTTTCGCTAGTTCGGGGCGAGGCGAGTTTGAGCCTTCACAGGTCTTGACCAGCACGGCGTAATACTCGGCGGCTTGCGAGGCTTGGCCTGCTATTTCGGATGCCTGGGCCGCGCCGTAGAGGCCGTTGAAGCGCTTCGGATTGAATTTCAAATCTTCTTTGTATTCGGCCAGCGCCTGCTCGGGATGCTTCGTTTCTATGAGCATGTCGGCAAGCATCTCTCGCGCTGGCATTGACGTCTGCTCTCCGCCGACCGCGTCTTCGTGGTCTGCTTCCTTACGAAGCATCGCGGTTGCCTGTTCGTCTTTACCCTCACCGTGCAAAACCCACGCCGACGCTTCCTGATACAAAAAGTCGGTCGATTCGGCTTCGTAAGTTTTCTTGTTGGTTAGGTAGTCCTTGTGAATAGCGTCGATCTGGTGAAGGTTTTTATTCGCTCCGGCCAGGTCGCCGCTGCGCGCGCATCCGATGGCCTTCGCCCAGTAGGTATAGGCGCGGTCGCCGGCATCGGCCTTCGCGACCACCGACAGGCCAGCGGCATCAGACCAGCGATGCAGTTCGAGATCGTACATGGCGGAAAATTTGGACATCGCGAAGGCTTGCATGTCGCGATCCATGCCCCCCATGTGCATGGCGGGCATAGTTTTCACTTCTTCAATCACTTTTGCCGCGTCTGTCTCCCGTCCACTTTGCAGATAGGCGTAGATCAGAAAATCCATGGCGTGGAACTGGTGGCCTTCGCCGCCCATGTGCATCTCGGACGCCTTGCGGGTGGCGGCGATGGAGGCGAGGTTCGATTGGATTGAGTCGGGCCAGTCGCCAACGCGCGCGAAGATGTGCGAAGGCATGTGGACCGCGTGGGGCGCGAAGGGGGCGATCTGGGAGTAGCGACGCGCCGCGGGCAGCCCGAGTTCCGCCAGTTGCGGCTTGTCGTAGGCGTGGATCAGGTAGTGGGCGATGCCGGGATGATTGGGTTCTTCGGCGAAAAGCTTCTCGAGAATCGCACCGGCTTGTTTGCGGTTGGCGAAGGTTGTGTCGTCGTCAGGTTCGGAGGCGAGGAGGGAGAGCGCGTAGAATGCGGCGGCCTCGTGGTCGTCGGGATACTTCCGATAGACCTTTTCCATGGCGGTGCAGTAGGCTTGAGCCCGCGCGTGATGGTCGGCGTTTGCGCTGTTGGCGTAAAAGGCGCGAAGAGCGCGGATGTAATCGCGCTCGCGGGCAGTTGTCGCGGAGCTCAATTGGTCGGCCTGTTTCAACTCCGCCGAAGCCTGCCGGATGGTGGCAGCGTCCGGCTGGTTCCAGAGCTGGTGCCACTGGCTCATGGCCTCGCCCCAGTGCGCCATGGCGCATTTCGGATCCCGTTTTTCGGCGTCCTGGAAGGTCTTCTCCGCCTCTTCGTACCAGAAGGAATGGAGCAGCGCGACGCCCTTCTCGAAGGTCTTTTGCGCGTCGGGAGTACAGGACACGGGGAAGTGCACGGTACCGAGCTGTTGCTGCGTCAGTTCGTCATGATGGCCTTCGTCGGCGACTGCGACTGCGGAGAATGCGAGAGCGATGGAAAAGAGCCAGGTCAGTTTGCGCATGGGAACACTCCGGTTGGAGTTTAGTGGGCGACGGAAGGCGCGGTCAAGGCGGAGGGGCTATTGCAGGCGGAAGCGCTCGTTGATCAGGCGCTGAAGGCGCGGGCGCTAGAGAATGTCGTAGGCTAATTCTTTATCGGGGAACATGCTGAGAGCGGCGCGGCGGGCGTTGGCGGAGATTTCGGCAGCTTCCTCGAGGGTGAGGTCTGGATCCTGGCTGATGACCGACATGACCATACTCATCATGAACTGGAGGCGGCGGAGTCTACGCGCCTCGTCCGTGGACTCGTTATGTTCGCCGCCGGGCTGGCTGGCCGGTTGCATCTCCATACTGCGTGGTCCTCTTGAATTTGGATGTAAGAGTGCGGGTCTCGCGTTGTCGCCCTACAGTCATTGTGCCAGCTTTTGGGCGCGAATCAAGTTTCCCATGGGCATACACTTCCGGGGCAGCCCCTAAAGGGGCGTCGGAATATGGAGGACGTGCGGCATCGCTAAAGCGATGCCCTGATACGAAAAAGCGATGGCGCGATGGGAGTCGCTAAAGCGATGGGTTGCCATGAAAAAGCGATGGTCCGATACGAATCAGGAGTTTGTCTGCGCAAATTCGGGTTGATCGAGCAGGCCATTTCTGTGACGCACAAGACAGGGGCACGGTGACTGCCGTAATCTGTCATCTGACGCTTTTACGGAGGACGCATGCCAGAACCTATCAACTCCACGCCTCAGCCCAATCCTAACGAAAGGCTGGTCAAGGTTTTCGACACGGAGCAGGAAACCGAAGCTATTGTGGTGCGCGGCTTGCTGGAATCGAACGGCATCGACTCGGACATGAAATCCCTTGACGCGGTGCAGGACGCATTTCCTGGAGTCGGTGGAACGGTAATTCTGGTGCGTGAAGAAGACGCGCCGGAAGCGGAAAAGATTATCGAGGACTATCGAAAATTACCGCCGCTCGATGACGAGACCGCCGACCTTGCGGGCTGAGGGATTGATTCAGTGGAGCAGGGCGACGTCGGCGGTCACGGAGTTGCCGTCAAGATAGAAGCTGACCGCGCCCTGCTTATCGGTGCGATAGCTTTTCACGCCGGCATGCGCTAGCCGTTGCAAGACTTCGAGGCGGGGATGCCCGTAGACGTTGCGCGCGCCAACCATGAGGAACTGGGCGAAGGTGAAAAGCGGTCAGCGCCCGAGCAGCATCACCGATTCGATGTGAAACGTCTCCGGAAAGAGATCGAACAGGTGTGCTTCCTCGATTCGATATCCGGCTGCCAGCAAAAGCGCGACATCCCGGGCCAGCGTTGCCGGATCACAAGAAACATAGCGCACACGCGGGGCTCCAAGTTCCACCAGAGAAGCGATTACCGCCTTGCCGGCACCGGTACGGGGAGGGTCTAGGACGACCAAGTCGGGCCTTTGTCGCAGCGCGCGGTTTTTCGAATGGTCGCTGCTCCGGTAGTCGCTTTTCGGATAATCTCTCCTCAGAAAATCCGAGGTTCGCGCGACGACCGCTTTCACGTTCGCAGGGACATTCTGCACGAAATCGGCTTGGGATGTATGTGACGCCTCTACACTAAATATGCGACGAAACTTTTCCGCCAAAGGGACGGAAAACAAGCCCACACCAGCGTAGAGGTCGAGCGCGAAGTCACCGCTCGCATTCCCGGTCACGACTGAGATCAGTTCGTCGATGACATAGCGATTCACCTGAAAGAAAGCTCCGGCGCTGACTTCGTATGCGTGGTTCTTCGTCCGATAGCGAATTAAACTGGCGCCAGATTGTGCGAGCGGTTTTGCATCCGTCGGCGTGTCGTCTTCGGAGCGTTGGTCTGACGAGCGGCGCGAAGAGAAGAATGTCACGCCGCTGATTTGTGGAAGCCGACTCTGGAGCGCCTCGGCCCAGCGCAACAAATCTTTCTGGTTCGCGTCACTTCCGCAAGATGCCCACGCCAATAAATGCTCATCGCTCGCATCGGCAAACAGCTCGATCTCTTCCACTGCGGTCGGGCAATTCAATCCGTCGAGTTCGAGCAATTGAGAGATTACGCGGTTAATCAACGGCGAACTGATGGGACATTCACGAATGGGAAGAAATTCGTGCGAGTTGAAGCGAAAGTATCCAAGCGCGAATTCGGGCGCAGTTCGCAGATGAAGCCGTGCGCGATTGCGGTAATTCCATGGAGGCGAGGCATGCAGCCGAATCTCGGGGGGTAGTTCGATCTTTGCAATCCGGCGCAGCGTTTCGCGCAGAATGTCGGCCTTGAATTCGAGTTGCCGCGCGTAGGGAATGTGTTGATAATGGCACCCGCCACATTGGCCGAAGTAGGGACAGCGTGGCTCGATGCGATCGGGCGACGCTTCGATCAACTGCGTGAGCGAGCCGCGCGCGAAACCCGGCTTTTCTTGCCGGATCTCGACCTCAACCCGTTCGCCCGGCAAAACAAAGGGTACAAAGACGGCCAGGGAGCGGCCATCCGCGTCGGCGGGTGTACGAGCGAGACCGTCGCCGCCGTAGATTAGTTTTTCTATGGAGAGCAGCAAGGATTCAGTGTAGCGTGGCGCGCCGCGGCTCGCGCAGGATGAGGTGCTTTCCGGCCAACTAGCACGACACTAAGATCGTCGAGCGTCGGCAAGCGGACAGGAGTGTCCGCTCCACCCCACAAATCTAATGCATGTAGAACAAGCTCAGCCGCGGCACGGCGCAACGCTCGAGCAGGCGTTTGTGAACGTACTGTTTGTGGAGTTGCTCAACCTGCGCGGACGTCATGTTGCGACGGTAGGGGGCGATATCGCGATCGGCTTCGGAGCGAACACTTACTAAGTCTTCATCCGGAGTCGCTGCCATCATCACCGCGAACAGCTTTTCCTCCAGCACCGTCAGATGCCGCTCTAAATCTTCAAGGCGCGGAAGTTTTGCGTTGCGCTCGATGGTCTGCGCCATCTCGCGCAACGAAGCGGCTTCCTCGCTCGCCAGCATTTTTGTTGCGAATCCTGGGCGCTCGGGCAGTTTAGCTTTTTCGAGTTTGGCGGCGTTCTCGCGCAGGAACGCTGCGATCTGCGCGGTTTCAAATCCTGGCTCTCGCGGAGCTTTTTCTTCGCTGGTCGCGCCGATGACGGCTTCTTTCATGTCTTCTGCCGCGGCCAGCACGGCTTGCGAGCAGTAGGCCAGGCTGTTCACCTTTTTTGATTTCGTCGGGCGCTGGTCGTACTTGTCGAATGCGTCATCTACACCGCGTAGGACGGCGTCGAGCGGTACGCCCGCACTTTTCCAGGTTTCGATTAACGCCCAATCTAGCGTTGAAAGCAGCAGATGAGTTCCGCGCCGCCGCAGGTAGTGCTCTTCGATCTCGGTGAAGTAGCTGAAATAATTTTCCACGACGGTTTTTGGGAGGTCAAAGGTTCGAGGGCAGATTGCAGAGGTGAAACCTAAGTTCTAACTTCTGCAATCCGACCTCTAACCTCTCACTTCGACTTTGGGGCCTTCGGCGAGGGCCAGGGTTTCGCATCGGCTCCGAGAGGCTTGGCGGGCGTCGTCGCTTTCGCCGCTCGTGGCGTGGCTTCACGGCGGAAGGACTGATTTCGATCCCAAATGATGCGCAAGCCTTCCAGGGTGAGAAATTCGTCCACGTCTTTTATGAAATGGGAACCTGTGCCAATGAGCCCGCCGAGCCCTCCGGTCGCAATCACGTGAGTTTCCGTGCCCAGTTCATCGACCAGTCGTTCGAGAATGCCGTCGACGAGGCCGAGATAGCCGTAGTAAAGGCCGGATTGCAGACTGCCTACCGTGTTCGATCCGATGACGCGCGCGGGCTTGCGAATTTCGACGCGGGGCAGGCGCGCCGTGCGCTGAAAGAGCGCATCCGCAGAAACGCCAATGCCCGGGCAAATCACCCCACCCATGTATTCGCCTTTTTTAGAGATGCAATCGAAAGTTGTGGCTGTGCCGAAGTCGACGATCACGCAGGGGCCACCGTATTTTTCAAACGCTGCCACGGCGTTGACGATCCGGTCCGCGCCAACTTCTGCGGGATTGTCGTAGAGCACCTGCATGCCAGTTTTCACGCCGGGCTCGATGAACAGCGGCTTGCTGTTGAAATAACGTTCGCACACCTGGCGCAGCACCGGGTCGAGCGGCGGCACCACCGACGAAATGACAATGCCTTTTACGTCTGAGACTTCCAGGTGGTCCATCGCGAAAAGATTGCGGAAGATCACGCCATACTCGTCGACGGTGCGGGCTAGGTGCGAGCCGACGCGCCAGTTGGCAACCAGATGCTCGTAGCGCGCGGGTTCGCTGGTTAGATCTTCGCCGGGCTGGTGCGCCACTTGAAAGACGCCGAGCACGGTATTGGTGTTGCCTACATCGATGACTAGAAGCATAGGAAATCTGCAATTGGCGATTTGTAATTTGCCATTGAAAACGCCGCACCGCTCTTTGAATTTTCAAGTTTACAAATTACGAATTACAAATCATAGATTAGAAACGACCCTCACCGTTCCGCTCACCACGGTTTGCAATCCGTCTTTGGTTCTTACGCGCAGAAATCCGCCTTCATCTAATCCCTCGGTAACGCCCGCCAGCGTGCCATTTTCGTCGGTGCTCACTCTCTGGCCGCGCACCGACGACGAGCTTTCCTCGAAGCGCCGAAGAATCGCGGTGCGCGCGCCTGCGTCCTCAACCAAGCTGCGATATTCCCGATCGAGTGATTTTAGCAAAGCGGCGCAGAGTTCTACGCGCGACCACTCTGTACCAGTCTCGATGCGGAGGGATGTGGCGATGTCACGCAACTCAGCCGGAAATTTTGCCTGATTCACATTGATGCCGATGCCTACCACGAGATGCCGGACGCGGGTTGCTTCAGCGTTCATTTCAGTGAGAATGCCGCAAAACTTCTTGCCGTCGAGCAGCGCGTCGTTTGGCCATTTCAAGTCGAGCTTAAGCTGCGGAGCGATTTCGGCTACCGCCGCACGTACGGCTAATCCCGCAGCCAATGAAAAAATCAGAGCATCGGAGGGAGGCATCGCTGGCCGGAGGACTACCGAGCAGTAGATGCCGGTCGATCGCGCCGAATGCCAGGTGTGCGCGCCGCGTCCGCGACCTGATAATTGTTCTTCGGCGAGGAAAACGCTGCCTTCGGGCGCTCCATCGGCCGCGGCACGCATGGCTTCGGAGTTTGTCGAGCCGATTTTGTAATAGTGATGGATCTGCTTGGCTGCATTTTTGCCGAAGATTGTGCCCTTCAGCGACGCGGCCAGCATTTCGGGCAGCAGCAGGTCAGGGACAACGCGCAGTTGATAGCCGGTGGCCGGATGTCCAGCCACATCGACGCCTAGTTCGCGAAGTTGCTGGATCAGTCGCCAAACTTCGGAGCGGCTGGTACCAATGTCTTCGGCAATCTTGGTGCCGCTGACGACGACGGTCGCGTGGCTCATGAGGAGACGGAGGATGCGGCCGAGGCGGACATCGGTTGCCGGGTGGACGGAGGGGAGGCTGCGAGTTTTGGTGGATGCGGGGATGGAGGGATTATAGCTAGGGGATCGCAGTTCGTCGTCGGTGGTGGGGCGCTAGTCGCGAGTCGTTGGCAATCGCATCCCGAACGACTAACGACCAACGACCGCGCTTACGCTGGACTGACTCGCAGACTCATATCTACCGCGGTTGCCGACTGCGTCAGAGCTCCGACGGAGATGAAATCCACTCCTGTCTCGGCGTAGGCGCGGACGTTTTCGAGGGTGATACCGCCACCGCATTCTAGCGGGATACGGCGCGAATGGCGGGAACAAATGTCGACGGCTTGGCGGACATGTTCGACGCTTACGTGGTCGAGCAGGATTGCTTCCGCCCCGTGGTCGAGCGCCTGCCTCAATTCTTCGAGCGAGCGCACTTCGATTTCGATGGGCTGGCGGCCGCGCCGGTTGTGGATGGCGCGCTCGAGAGCCGGGACTGCGCCTCCGGCCAGCGCGACGTGATTGCTCTTGATGAGGACGCCGTCGGAAAGATCCAGGCGGTGATTTTGGCCTCCGCCGCAGCGGACGGCATACTTATCAATCACGCGCAGGCCGGGCGCGGTTTTACGGGTATCGAGAATCCGCACGTGGGTGCCCGCGACGGCGTCGACAAATGTTCGCGTCGTGGTCGCTATGCCGGACATCCGTTGGAGAAAATTCAGGATGACGCGCTCACAGGAGAGAATCACGCGAGCGTTGTGCTGGATCACGGCGAGCTGCTGCCCGGCGTGCATACGGATGCCGTCGAAGATCGAAGGATGGCTGGTGACTTCGTGGTGCGAAGTGACGGCTCCGTCGAGCGCGGCGTAGACGTCGAGGATGCGCGGGACGCAGCCGACGCCGGCCAGGATGCACTCCTGCTTGGCAATGATCGTCGCGGAGGAGCGCTGATTGGGATCGATACAGGCATAGCTGGTCGCATCGCGCGTGGCGCGATCTTCGTGGAGCGCGTTCTCGAGAATCGCGGTGATGCGTCGTGAATTCCAGTCCATAAGGGCAGCTGTCAGCTCTCAGCGAAAGCTCGTGGTTCGCATATCTGGCCGGCGCCCCATGCGTTTCTATCGCACTGGCAAAAGGCGCTGGTGCGCTTCGCACACCTGCCCAGGCGGGGGCGTCCGGGCCTACGTGCTTTCTCCTAATTCTTTCAGTTTCGCTTGCGCTTTTTCTTGCAGCACTTTTAATTCTTCCGCTCGGTTTTTTAATCCTCCCACGACTTTCGCTGGAGCTTTCGCCAGGAATTGTTCATTCGAAAGCTGCCGCTGGCCGTTCGCTTGCTCTTTTTCTATCTTCTCCAGCTCTTTAGTTAGACGTTCGCGTTCGGCCGCGACGTCAATCTTTTTTTCGTACACGGCGTGCACGTCGAACCGAGAGGTGCTGCGGGTGCCTGACCTGTTCGCCAGAGAATTTTCTGCGAATGTGATGGTCTCTACGCTCGCCGGGCGATCTTGCAGAATCGTGTGGAGATTCTGTTCGAGCATAAAGCGAATCTTGGCTTCGTGTGCGAACACTTCGATGGGAACTTTCACCTTGGGCTCGACCTTCAACTCCGCCCGCAGATTGCGAACGCTGACGATGAGATCCTGGAGTATCGCCATTTCGGTTTCCGCGGCGAGATCGATCTGTTTATCGTCCGCCGCCGGATAGGTTGCGAGCGCAATCGACTTAAGTGGCGGCTTGCCGTCGTAGATGGCGTACCAGATTTCTTCGCTGATGAAAGGCATGACGGGATGTAGCAGTCGGAGCGAGGCCTCGAATAGATTGACCAGATTCGCACCGGCCGCTCGCGCCGCGACCGGGTCCGCACCTTCCTCGAAGTTCAACCTCGGCTTGATAAGTTCGAGGTACCAGTCGCAGAGTTCTCCCCAGAAAAAATCGTAGATGCGATTCGCTGCCTCGTCGAATCGATACGTCTGCAGTGACTCGTTTACGTCGCGAGCCGCGCGATTGAAGCGCGAGAGGATCCAGCGGTCTTCGAGCGACGCGACTTCAAAGCCGTCGATGCCGACGTTGGCGGCGGGGCTTGGCCGCAGGCTTGCATCGATCCGGTCCACGTTCATAAACATGAAGCGGGCGGCATTCCAAATCTTATTGGCGAAGTTGCGATAGCCGGCGGTGCGGCTCTCGTTGAAGGCGATATCGGTGCCGGGCGCGGCCATGGCGGCTAGCGTAAAGCGGGTCGCGTCGGTTCCGTATTGATTGATGACTTCGATTGGATCGAGTACGTTGCCTTTCGTCTTCGACATTTTCTGTCGGTCGGCATCTCGGACGAGAGCGTGGATGTAGACTTCGCGAAAGGGTACGCCCTCGCGCAACGCTGCTTCATCGGCAGGTCCATGCTTGCCCGGTTTGTGGGGCGGCATCATGAACCAGGAGCCGAGCATGATCATGCGCGCCACCCAGAAAAACAGAATGTCGAAGCCGGTGATCAGCAGCGAAGTGGGATAGAAAACATCCAGGTCGCGCGTGGCCTCGGGCCAGCCTAGAGTTGTGAAGGGCAAAAGGCCGGAGGAAAACCAGGTGTCGAGCACGTCTTTGTCCTGCTCAAGTTGCGCGCTGCCACACTTGCAAGCCGCCGGGGCCTCGCGCGCCACAATTACTTCGTTGCAATTTTTGTCTGTGCAATACCACGCGGGAATGCGGTGTCCCCACCACAACTGGCGCGAGATGCACCAGTCGTGGATGTTGCGCATCCAGTTCAAATAAATCTGGCCGTAATTGTCGGGCGTGAAACGAATGTAGCCTTTTTCGACCACTTCGATGGCGCGCTTGGCGAGCGGTGCGATCTTGACGAACCACTGCGTCGAGAGGCGCGGCTCGACGATGGTGCCAGAGCGGTCGCACTTGCCGAGGGCGATCGTGTAATCTTTGGTGCCGACGAGAAAGCCTTGCGCAGCGAGGTCTTCGACGATGCGGGCGCGCGCGGCGAAGCGATCCAAGCCAGCGTAAGGGCCGGCGTTGGCATTCATCTTGCTGTTCTCATCAATCACTTCGATCTGCGGCAGGTTGTGGCGCAGTCCGGCCTCGAAGTCGTTCGGATCGTGCGCGGGCGTGACCTTTACGGCGCCGGTGCCGAATTCGGGCTGCGCCAGTTCGTCGGTGATGATGGGAATCTCGCGATTCATCAGTGGCAGCAGGACGTGCTTGCCATGCAGATGCGTGTAGCGATCGTCGGTCGGATTCACGGCGACGGCGGTGTCGCCGAGCATCGTCTCGGGACGCGTGGTGGCGACGGTGATAAATTCTTTGCTGCCCGCTTTTCCATCAACGACGGAATAGCGAATCTCGTAAAGCTTGCCGGGAACGTCTTCGTGTTTGACTTCGAGATCCGAGATCGCGGTGCCGCAGTCGGAACACCAGTTGACGATGTATTTGCCGCGATAGATCAGGCCGTCTTCGTATAGCCGCACGAAGACTTCCTTCACCGCGCGCGAAAGATTGTCGTCCATGGTGAAGTATTCGCGACCCCAATCTACCGAGGCGCCGAGGCGCTTCATCTGGTCGAGGATTGCGCCGCCGTATTCGCGCCGCCACTCCCAGACGCGCTCGAGAAACTTCTCGCGGCCCATCTCGCGGCGATTCTTGCCTTCTTTGGCGAGCTGGCGCTCGACCAGCATCTGGGTGGCGATCCCGGCATGGTCGGTGCCGGGGATCCAAAGCGCCAAATCGCCGCGCATGCGGTGCCAGCGCACGATGACGTCCATCTGCGTCTGTTCCATCATGTGGCCCATATGCAGGCGGCCGGTCACATTCGGGGGCGGCAGGAGCAGGGTGAAGACTGGGCGATTGTCTCCTGGTGAAGGCGTATCCACGTGGAAGAGCTTTTCCCGAACCCAATATTCGGCCCAGCGCGACTCGATCGCGCCGGGTTCGTAAGCTTTCGGCAGTTCGTGCGGCATCTTGTGTGTAAGGCTCCAGCGGTTGCGTAGGGACAGCCGCCTTCTTCCTACTTCGCCCAGTGCCTTGTCTAAACCGGGCGGACGAAACGGACTTTCCGGAAGAAGGAGGGAATGTTCGATCTTACAGGCGCGGGAAAAGAAGGGTCAAACGACGGAGATCCGAACGCAACGTCGCCTTCGTTGTATCGGGCATGCGATACTTTGTATTCGCCATGAATCTCACGCTTAACTCTGAAGTTGCCCTCATCACCGGAGGGTCGCGGGGCATTGGCGCGGCTACGGTTCGCATGTTCGTTGGTGCTGGCGCGAAAGTCGTTTTCAACTATCAGACGGCCAAGGCGCGGGCGGATGCGCTGGTGCGCGAGTGCGGTGCTGAAAATTGTCGCGCTGTGCAGTGCGATCTTTCTGCTCCGGCGGCCGCCCAGGAACTGGTGGCGGCGGCAGTCTCATCCTTTGGACGGCTCGACATTCTGGTCGCCAACCATGGCATCTGGCCTCCGCTGGATGCGCCGGTGGACCGCATGCCTGACGAGCAATGGCACCGCACTATTGCGGTGAATCTCGACAGTGTTTTCGGCCTGGTCAAGCATTCGGTGGCGCAGATGAAGAAGCAAGGCGCCGGGCACATCGTGCTGGTCAGTTCGACTGCCGGGCAGCGCGGTGAGGCATTTCACTGCGACTATGCGGCGTCGAAAGGGGCGCTGATCAGCATGGTCAAGGGGCTTTCCACCGAACTTGCGCCCGATCACATCCACGTCAATTGCGTGGCGCCAGGATGGGTGAATACGGACATGTCGGCGGACGCGCTCAATGATCCGCCGACACGAGATAGGGTTTTTCGAACGATCCCGATGGGACGCGTCGGGACGCCGGAAGAGATCGCTGCGCCGATTCTGTTTTTGTGTACGCCACACGCTGGATTTATCACGGGCGAGGTTTTTAATGTGAATGGTGGGGCCGTGTTGGTGGGATAGGGAGAACCATCTAGCGATTGAGGCATCGAGCATCTCAGTACAGCTAAAATCATTGCCGAGGCTTCTAACTCAAGAGAAATCATGAACCGCCTCGGTATTATTCTTCTGCTGTGCGCCCTGGCCGCTGCCCAGAGCGTTCCAACGACCACGTCGCCTACACCCGCCGTGGGCCAGGCCGCCGTCAATCTCAACGACTCCGAAAATGCCCGCAAGGCGCGAGCTGTTCTCGATCAGACGATCCAGTCTCTCGGCGGAGAGGCTTATCTCACTTATACCAACCGCGTTGAAGAGGGCCGGTACTATCCGCTCTATCACGGACGCACAGACAGCACGGGAATTCCCTATCGCTACTATGTCGAATATCCCGAGCGCGATCGTTTTGAAGTCATCCATACGAAAGACGTTTTCCTGCTGTTTGGGCAGATCGGTGACGTCAAGGTCAAGAACAAGACGGATGTCGTGCTGATTCACAACGGCGATAAAGGCTATGAGATCACTTACAAGGGAACGGCCGCGCAGGATAAGCTCGATTTGACGAATTATCTTCGCCGCCGCGAGCACTCGATCGAGTGGATATTCCGCAAGTGGATTCGCGATCCAAACGTCGCTCTTTTTTACAATGGCGCGGCGGTGGTGGACGGCAAAGAGACGGAAGGAGTCACGCTGCTCAACAACCAGAACGATTCCGTCAACGTCTATCTCGACCTGAACACGCACTATCCGGTCAAAATCAGCTATTCGTGGCGCGATCTGAAAGATAAGCAGAAAGATGTCGAGGATGAGGTTTACGACAGCTACAAATTAGTGCAAGGGATATGGACTCCGCATTCTATTACCCGCTACTTTAACGGAGAGACGTCGCAACAGCGCTTCATCAACACCGCCAGCTATAACCTGAACCTTGCGGATTCGATGTTTGAAGCGTCGGTCACCTATGATCCCTCAGTTCCGATCAAGAAGCGATGAGACGGGAATTTCGCGGTATCGCAACCACCCGAACCGCTCTAAGTTTCCCCTTTGGTAACGTTCAATCATCCACAACTGCCTGAATGACTTAGCCCTACTCCCGGTGCACTCGACCACGGAGTGTGGCTGTTTTGCCACATGCGAAACCTGGGCGCTCGGGGTAAGCTGATACACAACATTAGACTTACAAGCACTCCCCCTTGACGCACGAACAGACAATCCGTGCCGCTGCATCCTGCACCGGAGCAGGACTCCACAGCGGTGCCCCGGTCAGTCTTCGGATATTGCCCGCACCGGCGGGCACAGGAATCGTTTTTCACCGCACCGATCTTGACAGCTTTCCCATCGAGGCGAGCGGACGGAACGTGGCCCGCGTCAGCTACGCTACCAGCCTGATGAAGAAAGGCGTACTCATCTCCACCACCGAGCACCTGCTATCGGCGTTCACGGGCATCGGCATCGACAACGCCATCGTCGAGCTCGACAATCTTGAACTGCCGATCCTCGACGGCAGCGCCAAACCCTTTGTTGAAATGATTCAGAAGGCAGGAATTCGAAAGCAGCGCAAGGCGCGTACTTATCTCCGGATCGTTCGCGATATCGAATTGCGCGAGGGCGATAAGTTTATTGCCGTTTATCCCGCCGACACCTACTCGGTTTCTTATTCGATCAACTTTCCTCATCCGCTCATCGGCAAGCAGAGCTTTTGCGTGCGCCTGACCAATGGCAGTTACCTGAAAGAGATTGCGCCCGCCCGCACCTTCGGATTCCTGCACGAAGCGGACGCCATGCGACAACAGGGCCTGATTCGGGGAGCATCGACGGAAAACGCCATCGTGATGAACCGCAGCGAAGTGCTGAATCCGCCGCTGCGCTTTGCCGACGAGTTCGTGCGCCACAAAGTGCTTGATTTGATCGGGGACCTGGCGCTCCTCGGAAAACAAATTCTGGGTTCAGTCGTCGCTGACCGCGCTGGCCACGCCATGCACACCGCGCTAGTGTCGCGGATCCTGCGCGACCGGTCGTACTGGGAAGAAACTACGCTGGAAGATGAACCTGCGCTGCCTGCTCTCGCTACAGCGGCCGGCATCAGCCTATAGGCGCGCCTCTCGCCACCTCCGACGAACGAATTCTTCCGTCAGATCGCCATGATGAGATGTTTTCGCCGCGTGAGACCTAAGGTCGCTCGGCCCCCGCGCCAACCAGCACTCCCACGCCAATCCCCGAGGGCTCGGTTTTCGTGTGATAGATGCGCTCGGTAGCCATCACAAAGTCGCTGGGCTTGGCGTCGGGAATGTCGACAAATGTTTGCGGGTTGCGGTCGGTGAGTGGGAACCACGAGCTCTGCACCTGCACCATGATGCGGTGGCCGCGGCGGAAGGTGTGATTCACGTCCGAAAAAGTTGTGTCGACTTGTTCTACTTTGCCGGGAGTGAAGGGCTCCGGCTTTTCGAAGCTGCGGCGGAATTTGCCGCGGAACGGTTCGCCGCGCACCAGTTGCTGATATCCGCCCATAGTAAACGCTGGCGGAGGCACGTCGGTTCGCGGTTTGCTTTCGTCGCCCCGGGCATCCAGTTTGCTGTCCGGATAATCTGGCGGGTACACGTCGATCAACTTCACGTCAAAATCGGAATCGGTCCCGCTCGTCGATACAAACAGGCGTGGCGAGATAGGTCCGGCCATGGTCACGTCTTCCTGCAACACCGGCGTTTGATAGACCAGCACATCGGTTCGGCTGGCGGCAAAACGCTGATCGGACACCATATACTCCTGCGGCACATCGGTCGCCTGATAGCTCACAAAAGGCACCGGCTTGGCGGGATCACTGACGTACTCGTCATAACCCCTAGACTCGGAAGCCTCCGTAGACGCGGAAGCTTCCGTCGACCCGGAAGCGGAAGCGCGCGCAGAATCGGCTTGAGTTGCCTCGCTGCCCGGCGGATCGAACGACAGTTCTCCGTGCGCGTGAAAATATAAAGTCTTCGCCTCGGCATTTTTCGGAGGCCAAGCTGAATATTTCCTCCACACATTCGTGCCCGTCTCGAAAACATAAGCCTTCGGCAACTTGGCATCGCCGTTGCCTTTAAGATACTGCTCAAAAAACGGAAACAGAATATTGCTGCGGTAATATTCGCCAGTGTCGGCGGCAAATTCCACGCGCCCCAGATGCGCGCCATCCAGACGCGCCCATCCGCCGTGAACCCACGGCCCAACCACCAGCGCGTTAAAAATTCCAGGATTTTTCTGGTCGATGGAGTGGAAGGTAGAGAATGGACCTTGCAAATCCTCGGCGTCGAACCATCCTCCAACCGTGAGCACGGCGCAATGGATGTTTTTCATGTGCGGAGCGAGATTGCGCACTTTCCAATAATCGTCGTAAATATCATGGTGCAGTTGGTCGTCCCAGAGCGCGCTCCGGCCAGCTAGATACTTCGACAGATTCCCGGTCGGCCCTGCTTTCAAGTAAAACTCATAACCATCTTTAGTGCCGTAATCGAAGGGCACAAAAGTTTTTGGCGGCGGCTGCGGGCTATCCTGCGGCTTGAACGAGCTGTAGAAATCGAAGTTTGCCTCCAGCATGAAGGCGCCGCCATGATAAGCATCGTCTCCCATAAAAAGATCGGTCATGGGAGCCTGTGGCGACGCCGCTTTCAGCGCCGGATGCGAATCGATGATGCTGGCCGAGGTATAGAAACCGGGATAGGAAATTCCCCATATCCCTGCGTTCCCGTTGTTGTTGGGCACATTTTTGAGCAGCCAGTCGATCGTGTCGTAGAGATCGCTCGCATCGTCGACATCGTGCTTCGACTGTTTATGATCGATGTGCGGGGTCATCTCGACGAAATTGCCCTCCGACAGATAGCGGCCGCGCACATCTTGAAAAACAAAAATGTATCCCGATCGTTCGAATTCAGGCGACGGGCCCAGGCCCTTGCGATATTGATCCTCGCCATAAGGTGCCACACTGTAAGGAGTGCGGACGATCAGGAACGGATACTTCTGCGAGTTGTCTTTTGGCAGGTAAACTGCCGTGAAAAGGCGCACGCCATCGCGCATCGGAATTCGATATTCGTATTTCGTGTAGTGTTCTTTGACGTTGAATTCCGGCGCGTCGGATTTGATTTGGACGGCGATATCGGCGGCGGAGGCCGACTCAATTGGAAGCACCATGAGAAAAAGAAAGACAAAACTAAATAACCCACACGCACATCGACGCTGCATTGGCGCTCCTATAGCCGGCTGGAAGCCCGAATAGGCAAGCTAACTGGCCATCGGTAAATGAGTCAACTTGATTTATTGCTTGACTTGCAAGGCTGGCCGCAAGCGCGGGTCCCAAAGAGTCATCGGGAAAAATTCGGGCGCATCAAGGGCAGCGCCGCCTTGAGTTCGATTCAGTCGGCAGGCTAAGCTACGTTGCCTTCGTGGGGTGCGGCGCGTTGGGCGAACAGTCGCTGGAGTTCTGCTTCCGCTTCGGCGCGTACGCGCTCAGCGAAGGCGTTGGCGCTTTGCCGATGTTCGGCTCCCAGCGGCGACAAGCGCATACGCAGGTATGGCTGATCTTCTTCCAGGCGACGCAGCAAGCGCTCGGTTCGTGCGATTTTTTCTTCCAGGGTAATCATGCGACGTTATAAGGCTCCGTCTCTCTACACTGCCACAGAGACGGTCGCGCGCAAGTTGCAAACTGGATACCGTGTGATCAGACGGGCGGAAGGAACTTCGAGAAGGGGGTGGCGAAGAGAGGTTAGCTAAAGCGTGCTGCGGCCTTCGAAGGCTCCGGGCATGTCTTCCTGCAAGCGGTCGGTCAACCACTTTTCCAGCTGATACTGTGAGCTCTGCGGTACTTCGAGAAAGCGGATCCCGGCGCGGCCAGTGCCGTCCGCCCACGCGATTTCACATTTCAATTCGAGAGAGACGTTGATCACGGGAAGCGTGAATGTAATCTGCGCTTGCGAGTCCTTGGCCAACTGGCCGAGAACGCGAATCGCCATACCGCCCTCGCTCAGATTCGTCGCCGCGGCGGTCATCTCCCGATTCTGCAAAAGGCTGATTCGCACCGGCATATCCACCGCTTGGCGAAAGTATCGCCGGCGTTCGCGCACCATGAAATTCAGTGCTGCATTGAAGCAGCGCGAGGCATGCATCAAAGTGAGTGGTTTCTGCAGAACAAAGTTGGCTCCCGACTGAAACGCCTGCTGCGTCGTCGTCTTTCCGTTCACCACCGCAAACGAGACGGCCTTGGCGTTACTTTGCGTCTGGCGGAGCGTGCGCAGCAGATCAAACCCGTTCGGCACGTCATCGCAATCGATGATCACCGCATCAAACTTGCGTTTCACCAGCAGATCATTGCCCGGCGGCCCGCCCGCGCAAACCTGCAGATCGACCGAAATCTTCTCCAGCGCCGGGCGCAGCACGCCCAGCAAAGCAGCATCGCGGCTGATGAGAAGAGACTCGAGATTCATCGCATCCTAATACTAGCGGGGTGGAACCGACATAGAAAGTAACCGAGGTACAGTGTAGGGTTACCTCGGCAAGCTGCGGCGAGGCGATTGCGGGAAGTTCCGAAGTTTTCGCTGGATTCCCGGGCTCTTACCCGCGAAACTGTTGGTGTGAGCGAAATCGCCTATCTCTCCTTGGGCTCCAACCTCGGGGATCGCGCCGCCAACCTGCGCGCCGCACTCACGCAATTAGAAGCGGCCGGAGTTTTGTTGGCCGTGTCCGCGTTCTACGAGACTCAGCCGGTGGACGTGCCCGAGCAGCCGTGGTTCTTGAATTGTGTCGCCGTCATCACGACCGAGAAGTCACCGCGAGAACTGCTGGAGTTGGCATTGAAGATTGAAGCCGAGATGGGGCGGGTTCGTATGCGGCACAAATGCCCCCGCAATATCGATATTGACTTACTTTTGTTCGGCGATCGCCTGATAGACGAACAAGGGCTGAAGATTCCGCATCCGGCCATGCATAAGCGGCGCTTCGTGCTCGAACCGCTGGCGGAAATCGCCCCCGAGGCGCGTCATCCTCAACTCGGAAAAACTGCTAAAGAACTTCTGGCAGCGCTGGCTGGTGGACAGACGGTGCGGCGGCTCTGAAAGCGGCGCACGCGTTGAGCCTAAGGAATCACAAGCCGGCTCCCCGCAGCGTCCGGTCCAGCGATGGGCGATTCCTTCTCCGGAAACTGCGCAAACAAAAAATCAACAAATGCCCGCGACTTCGGCCGCCCCGAAGTGCGTCCCCAGGCTAGCCGCAAGAGAAATACCAGCGCCAGCAGGACATCGGAATCCCGCAACCGCGTGTGCCCGATATGCCGCTGCTCGGCCTCGCGAAATTCCCGCACCATCGTCTCGACCTCGCGAGCGACGCGCTGGTGCGCCAGATTGGCGGTAGTCTGGGCGTAGATGAGTTTCGAGTTCACCAGCGTTTGATAGCTCTTCGCCAGCGAAGTCAATGCCGCGATCAGATCGCGGTCCATCAGCGGCCGCCCATCGATGGAACGCTCAGCGCGGGCGCCCTCGGCCAGCGCGTAGCTCAATCCAATAATCAGCTCCTCGCGCTCGTAAAGAAATTGCTCTGAGATCTCAACATCGGGAAACAAATCCGCCTGCTCTTCCGCGGTCGCATGTTCGCCGTGAGCGTCGTGCTCGCGCGCTTGCTGCCGCGCCTGTAAGAGATAAGGACACTCGCTCGGACAGTCGAGCGTAACCTCGCGTTGTTCGCCGCAGCACTGCGGACAGATTTTCCCATGCACGGCAGGACAAAAGCGCTTTTCTTTTCGTATTTCGCAGATCGCGCAACTCAAATCCGGACTCTCCTGTTCGATTATTTCACGAAAAAAACCAGTTTTACCGCCGAGACGCCAAGATCGCGGAGAAAGGATTTCTTTTATTTTTTACAATGCTCTGTCGCCGCCCGAACCCCCCCCTTATTTACTCACGCGGGGAGACTGCTCTCTCAAAGACCTTGCAGGTCTTGCTTTGCGTTCTCGGTGTCTCGGCGGTAGAAGTTGCTCAGCCCGATCCAACTCGCGCGTGCACCGTCCCTGATGCAAATCGAAAAACCTGATCGCAGCTATAACCGATTTCTATTTGTGCCCTCCGCCCCGACGCGATAGCCTATTCCGTTATCATCAGTCGGTAGTCATTAATCATTCTCTGAATTCGTGGGCTGCGCCCCAACGAGGAGAGGCATGTCAACTGAACTACGGAATTTTCTAGCGATCCCCTACGACGAATTGCAGGAGATGAACCTCAAGGCGAAGAAGCAGCGCCTCGACCGCGTCGCTCCCAGCAAAATTCAGGACGAGCGGCTCAAGTATTTGGCCGACGAGGGGCGCATCAAGGCTGTAACCGTGATGTTCAGCGACCTTGAAGGCCGTCTGCACATGCTCGACTATGACAAGAAGTTCCTGCTCAAGAGCTACGACAATCTGACCTTTGACGGTTCTTCGATTCGCGGCTTCACCGCGCAACGCGAGAGCGATCTTCGTTTGGGCATCGACTGGAGCGCCTTTTACTGGGGTCCGGCCGATGTCTTCGGGCCGGGCAAGGTGATGGTGTTCGGCGAGGTCATCGACAAGGGCGGCGAGCCTTACGCGGCCGATATGCGCGGAGTCCTCAAGGGCTTCGCCGAGGGCCTATACAAAAAACAAGGCTACACTCTCAACGCGGCCAATGAAATCGAAGGCTTCCTCTTTAATGGACCGGACGCTGAACGCACCTACCACGAGACCGGCAAGTTCGAATATGTAAACACGGGCGGCTATTATTACTCGCTGCCGGGCGATCCGCTGCGCACTTTCATTGACACCACCGCTGAAGTGCAGCGCGCCATGGGATTCGAGAACGAGAAGGATCACCCCGAGGTTGCGCCTTCGCAGTTCGAGATCAATTACAACTATGCGGAGGTGGTTGCGGCGGCGGATCACATTCAACTCTATAAGCTGATCTGCCGCCAAGTCGCGCGCAACATGGGATTCACCGCCTGTTTCCTGCCGAAACCAGTTGTCGGCGTGAACGGCAGCGGCATGCACACCAACGTCTCGATCAGCAAAGGTGGGAAGAATCTGTTTTGGGATCCGAAAGGCGAAGAAAAACTGAGCAAGGCAGGATGGGAGTTCATCGACCGCATCCTGACGCACGGCAATGACATCTGCCTGTTGCTGAATCCGAGCGTTAACGCCTATCGCCGCCTCGATCCGCACTTCGAAGCGCCCAACCAGATTAAGGCTTCAGCAGTCGATCGCGGATCGATGATTCGCATCCCCATCGGCAACGAGCGCAGCATGCGCGTGGAAGTTCGTTCGGTGGCGCCCGACGCCAATCCCTATCTGGTCATGCTCTCGATTTTCAAGACCGGACTCGAAGGCACTACCGCAAAGATCAAGAATCTGCGTCAGGCCGAACGCTATCTCCCTGACAACATTTACAAGGCGCTGACCGACTTCCGCAAAGCCGAGTGGACGTCGGAATTGATGGGCGAGGATGTGAAGGGCCGCTACGCCGATCTGAAAGAGGCGTCCGCCGATCGCTGTCCGCGCCTGCTGGGAACGTTCGTGAAGGCGCCTGAAGTGCAGTATCACCACGACGTCTACAACCAATATTTGTGGAATAAATTCTAGAAGTCTGAGAATGCGCGACCAATCGGGTTGCCGTTAATACGAAGGGGGAGCAAGCTTGGTGTACGCCGTGGTCTTCGACCGCATGAGTCACAGAAGTTAGTGCATCGCCGCCGCATTCACCAGGTTGGCATTCAGATAGCGGCTCATCGCCAGGTCGACAATGCAACCAATCATCTCCGTATAAGACAGTCCCGAGGCCTTCGCCGCCATGGCAAATTCCTGGCGGCTCGCCAGCCACGGATTCGGATTCGCCTCAATCACATAAACGTCGCCATTGGGAGCCAGCCGCATATCGATGCGTCCATAGTCGCGCAGCTTTAGCGCCCGATAAGCTGCCAGCGCCGTATCTTCCAGCCGCTTGCGAGTAACTTCATCAAGATTCTCGGCAATCGCCGACTTAGTCAACTTATAAGCGTCCGTATTTTTCTCAAACTTGACGTCATAACTCGCGATACGGGGAGTGCCTTCGGGCAAACGCGAAAGATCAAGTTCGACTAATGGCAGAACCTGGGTTCGATCGTAACTCCCCAGGATGCCCGCGTAAATCTCGCGCCCCTCTATGTATTCCTCGATCAAAGCCGGCGAATCAAATTCATCCTGTATGTATTCGATCCGTTCCATCATTTCTTTGATGTTCTTCACCACCGATCCGGAATCGATGCCGATCGATCCATCTTCCCAAGAAGGCTTCACGATGAGCGGAAAAGAAATGTCGTGTGCATGTTCAATGCGCCCGCGATAGGAAGTTGCGAAAAACGGAGTCTTGATGCCGTGGAATGCAAAAATCTTCTTGGCGATTGCTTTGTCCTGCGACATGAAAATCGCATGCGGACCGGCGCCCGTGTAACGCAATCCCAGCAGGTCGACATAAGCGACCACGTTCATTTCCTTGGTGTCGTCGCCGTCGAACGACTCAGTCAGATTAAAAACCAGGTCGGCATCGCAACGCGAGAGCGAATGCAGCGAGGAGGGTCGCCCATCCAATTCGAAAAACGAAGGCTCATGCCCGAGCTTCTGGAGAGCCTCGAAGATCTCCTCGCGATCAGTCTTCTCTTTTTTTACTGCCTTGACTTTCTTGTGAGGCTTGCGCCTAGCTCCCGCCTCTTCTTTCGCCGCCGCCGCAACCGGATCTTCGTTCCACAGGTCGTAAAGCAGCGCGATCTTCAGTTTTGCACCAATCATACAATCTCCCAGGAATCAGGTCTCAGGTGTCAGGTCTTGGGTCGTAGGAGAATCTGCAGCGTTAGGTTGCTCTGCAGCTCTTACTAAGACCTAACACCTGCCCTTAAGGTTGAATAAACTTTCCTTTCGCCACGTAAGTCATCACCAGCGCCGTCGCATAAGCAGTAACCTCCGCCAGATGCTCGGCGCTGCGCGTCTTGTCGACTCGTAAATCCAATTCCCCGGCGCGCTTTCCGATCGTATCCACCAATGTTCGGATCAACGGACGCTGCGCCCCCGTCCACTGCGCCACTTTGTCGATCACCGCCTTGCGATGCGCATGCAGAAAATCGCGAGCTGCAACTGCTGCTTTGCGCCGCTTCGACACGGGAAAAATGTCACGCAAATCCGTGTCCGGCGTAAGTTCGGTGACCGCGACTTCCTCGCGTCCGTTCTGGTGATAGAACTCGGCCACGGTATTCTCCATATCGTCGACTGTGATGTCGGCTAGCCCGCGCCGCCGCGGCGGATCGGCCTTTCCCAACTTCCGCGCCAGCCGATTCAGATAAAGCAATTTCGCCATCGCGCCCCAGCCGCGATAGCGCTTGCGCCAATTCGAGCGCGGCGTCAGCCACACCGCAAAGGTCTCGGCAAAATCTTCGTCCGGATGCTTCTGCGCATACCATCCCGGCAAGTGCCGTACATAGTCGCGCGAAAACGGTGTGGGCCGATAGTTATCGTGATAAGGCCGGCGAAAGGGCCCAAATATCTGCTTCCACTCCGGCGAGTTATGCAACTTATAAGCATAGGTAAACGCGTGCCCTGCCTCATGCCGCAGATACATCATGATCTCGCGAGCGTCCTCAAGATCGTGGGTCTCTTTTTCTAGCTGCGCCAAAGCCGTGTGTGCCAAATAAAACGGAATCCCAATAATTGGCTCACCCGAGGGGCATCCCCACTCGTCTGTCAAGTAACAAGCTGGGCGAAACTTAGTGAGTCCCTTCGCCTCCAGTTCGCGATAAAGCTGTTCGACAAAGCGCTCCACCGGAGAGCCCGCTAGCCGCAGCCCCAGCTCACGAATCGGCCGGTCAAGAAGTTCCTGGTAAGCGGCGGGTTCGGTTTTCGCGATTACAGTGTTATGCACAAACGCTCGCTGAAACTTAAGGTGCAGCCCGCGAACCCAGGCTGGGAGAGGCAGTATCACCAAGATTAACGGTAATGGAAAGTAAGGTTAGGCAGAAGTTACCGGGGTAACGCTGCATGGGTGCAGAGCGGGGAGCCCCTGCTCGACGCCGAGCACTTAGTCGAATGATGTCACTGTACATACAAGTTTAGCCCGGCAAATGTTCCTCGCGGAACATTTGTACGTAAAGTGAAAACATTTGAGGCTTTGGCTCCAAGCTTCCAAGTTGTGCTAGCTCTGAAATCTTGGCCTCTACCTCTTACCTACGCGAGCTTACTGAATCAGCGTTCCATTCCCATTCGGCTCTTCCGGCGGAATCACCACTGCTGCTGCCACCCGGTCTCCGGGTTCGATGTTCAGCAGGCGTACTCCCTGCGCTGAGCGGCCTGATTCGCGGATGAACTTTGATTCGATGCGGATGATTTTGCCGTACTGGCTGATCAGCATCACCTCGGATTTTTCCGTTACCTGCGAGATGCCGACGACTTTGCCGTTGCGCACGGTGGTCTTGACGTTGATCACTCCCTTGCCGCCGCGATTGGTCAGGCGATACTCGTCAGCAGGAGTGCGCTTGCCGTAGCCGTTCTCGGTTACGGAGAGAATGAGAGAGCCTTTTTCTGGAACCAGGTCCGCGACCTCGGGCGCGACTTCGCCTTCTTTCGCGACTGCCTTCGCTTCCGGCTTGATCGTGGTGGCCATACCGACGATGTGATCCTTCTCGCCGAGGTTCATGCCGCGCACCCCAGTAGCATTGCGTCCCATGGGGCGAACGTCGTTTTCGTCGAAGCGAATCGCTTGCCCGTCATGCGAAGCGAGGAAGACGATTTGATTGCCATCGGTCAGCGAGGCGGCGACCAGTTCGTCTCCTTGCTCGATGTTGATGGCGATGATGCCGCGCTGCATTACGTGGGAGAAGTCTTTCACTTCAGTCTTCTTCACGGTGCCGTTGTGCGTGGCGAAAAAGACGTAGCGATTTTCTTCTTCCAGGTCGCGCACGGCTAGCATGGTGCGGACGGTTTCGCCGGGCTGGAGGCCGACGAGATTACCCACGTGCTTTCCTTTGCCGGCAGCAGCGATGTCGGGAATTTCGTAGACCTTGAGCCAGTAGACGCGGCCGGTGTTGGTGAAGATCAGAATGTAGGCGTGGGTCGAGGCGATAAAGAGATGCTCAACGAAATCCTCGTCGCGCGTCTTCATGCCGGTGCGCCCGGTGCCGCCGCGGCGCTGCATGCGATAGGTCGAGATCGGCGTGCGCTTCATGTAGCCGGAATGGCTGACCGTGACCGCAACTTGTTCGTCGGCGATCAGGTCTTCGAGCATGATCTCGGCCGCTTCGTCTTCGATCACCGTGCGGCGTGCGTTGCCGTAGAGCTTCTTGACCTCTTCCAATTCTTTGATGATGACTTTGCGCAGCTTGGCCTCGGACGCGAGAATCGATTCATATTCGGCAATGGCCTCGCGCACCTGCTTCAGCTCGTTTGAAATTTCGTCAATCGAAAGCTTGGTCAAGCGATGCAGTTGCAATTCGAGGATGGCGTCGGCTTGCTTCGTGGTGAAGGGTTTGTCGGCTTCGAGCTTCGGAGCGCGGCCCGTAGTGTTAATGTCAATCTTCTTGCCGGCAAAATAAGCGACTAAGTTTTCGCGGGCATCGGCGCGATTGGCGCTGCCGCGGATGATCACGATCACGTTGTCGAGGTGGTCGAGCGCGGTCAGGTAGCCTTCGAGAATGTGCTCGCGATCGCGCGCCTTGGTCAGTAAATACGAAGTTCGCCGCCGCACCACATCGACGCGATGGTCGATGAAGTGTTTGATCGCCTGGATCAGCCCCATTTCCTTCGGCTGTCCGTTGACCACGGCCAGCAGAATCATGCTGAAGCCTTCTTGCATTGACGTGTGCTTGAAGAGCTGGTTGAGAACAATTTGCGGTTCGGCTCCGCGCTTGAGTTCGATCACGATGCGCATGCCATCGCGATCGCTTTCGTCGCGCAGGTCGGAGATGTCGTCGATGGTCTTGTTATTGACCAGGTCGGCCATCTTCTCGATCAGGTAGCGCTTATTCACCTGATATGGAATTTCGGTGACGATGATCGCCTGCCGGTCTTTGTTGATGTTCTCGATGGCGGCGCGGGCGCGCATCATGAAGCGGCCGCGGCCAGTGCGGTAGGCCTCGAAGATACCGGCGCGTCCGTGAATGATTCCGGCGGTCGGAAAGTCCGGCCCTTGCACAAATTTCAAAATCTCCGGCAACTGCGCGTTGGGATTATTTACCAGCGTGATGGTGGCATCGACAATCTCGGTCAGGTTGTGAGGCGGAATTTTCGTCGCCATGCCGACGGCGATTCCATCGGAGCCATTGACCAGCAGGTTTGGATAGCGCGCTGGTAGAACTGCGGGTTGAGTTTCTGTGCCGTCGTAATTCGGATAGAAATCAACCGCTTCTTTGTCGAGATCTTCGAGCAGCGCGGTTGAGACACGCGTCAAACGTGCTTCGGTGTAACGATCGGCCGCGGGAGGATCGCCATCGACCGAGCCGAAGTTTCCCTGGCCATCGACCAACGGCGCGCGCATGGCAAAGGGCTGCGCCAATCGTACCAATGCGTCGTACACCGCGAGGTTGCCGTGGGGATGATACTTGCCCATCACTTCGCCGACGATGCGAGCGCATTTGCGCGTGGCGCGTCCGGGAGCGAGCCCCATCTGCTGCATGGTGTAGAGAATGCGGCGATGCACGGGCTTCAATCCGTCGCGGACGTCGGGCAGCGCGCGGCCGATAATCACCGACAGGGAATAGTCGAGATAGGACCGCTTCATCTCCTCTTCGATATTCACGGGCTGCATGTTGAGCGCGCCCGGGCCGGTGGGACCGTCGCCGCCGGGAGGAGGAGTTAGGGGAAGTTCGGGATTCTGATCGTCAGGCATTAGTAGCTCTCAGCTCTCAGTTGTCAGCTCTCAGTAAAGGCCTGCGGCTCGTGTGCATTTCGACCACTCATGCACAGGAATCGGTCTCAGCTCGTCGCGGGAAAGCTTCGCTAAGTCATTGTATCTACAGGCATTTATATAAGCTTATCTGTACTTGAATTATAGCATGTTTTGGGCTTTGAAATAGCGGCGATGGTTAGCTTTTCAGGCTCTCCGCAAAGTCAGCAGCGTGATCTCTGGAGGGACGCCGATGCGGACGGGAAAGCCGAAAGTCCCGAGGCCGCGATTGACGTAGAGGGCGGCCTTTTGCGCGCCGTTGGTTGTGGGCGTGGCGGGAGTGTGACCGTTCCTCGACATCGGCAGATGATAAAGTCCGGCGACGAACGGCGTGATAAGCCTTGCCGGAGTGACGCTGTGATCCACGATTTCAAACTTTATCTGACCGCCGTGCGTGTGGCCGGCGAGGCTGAGTTCGATACCTAGATCGGCGGCACGGCGGAAGGAATTTGGATTGTGAGAAAGCAGAATGTTCGGCATGTCGCGCCGGATGAGAGGTTCGATCTCACGCAACATTTGTTCGGGTGATTCGTGCTCGCCGCTGACCATATGGTCGCGCTGGTAGTCGACTCCCAGCAGATTGAAGCGGCCTCCATTGTGCTCGACCACGGCGTTGGCGGCGCGCAATAAGCGCATTCCTTTTTCGTGGAAGAGGCGTTCGGCCTCGTCTTCGACGCCGGCATAAATTTCGTGGTTGCCGTTGCAGCCCCAGACGCCGAGCGGAGCGCGCAAGCGGCTCAACTCGCTGATGCAAGCGTCGAGCGGATCGCCCACGCTCGAAACGAAGTCTCCCGTAACAAAAGAAATGTCGGGGTGCAAATCGTTGGCCATGGCTACAGCGCGGGCGATTTCGCGCGGCGGCATGTAGTCGCCAATGTGTATATCGCTCAGCTGCGCGATGCGCAGGCCGTCGAGTTCGGGAGGAAGATTCGCAATTGGCGCATCGACGCGCTCAACTCTGTAGCGCAAGCGCCCGGCAGCGAAACCGTAGGTGGCGGCGAGGAAGGGAAAGCTTCCAGCCAGCACGGCGGCGTATTGAAAAAACGTTCGTCGCGACGGGCTGAAGGCACCCGCGACGGCTCCGGGACGCAGGCGCGCCGCGACGTTCGTGAACCATTCGATTGCTCCGACTGACTCGACGGCGAGGAATCCAAAGACGGAAGCTACCAGCCATAAGCGTGCAAATGTAGTGAGTGTTTTGCCGAGGTGGAGCGTGCCAATGTTGAGACGCGAGATGCCGCGACCGAGCAGCGGATCAAGCAGTGTAGCGAGAAGCACAGCGGCCAGAGCGATTAGTCCCACGTGCAGACCGAAGCGCAAGTCGACGCTAGAGAATGAGCCGATCCACCTCCATCCCCGCAAGAACCAGAAACGCTGGACGGCGTAGACGGCAAGAAGGAAGAGTGCCAAGAAAAGAATGCGGGAAAAAATCAGGTTGTCACTCCAATTCGGACTTGCTTCAATTAGATGCGTTCCGCGCGGGTCAAGACTCGCGGGGAAAAACGGGAGTCAATCTGCAGCTGGACCTCGATTGCCTGACTTCTATAATCTCAGTGGAAAGGCAATCGCCGTGGCACTGCGATCTTTATGTTCCGATCCGCCTTCATTCTTGTCATACAGCTACTGCCCGCCACACTGGTGATCTTCGGCGGCTGGGGTTTCGATGGCCTGACTGGATTTCTTGCTAACCCGGCGCGCGGCGGATTGGCGATCGCGACTTTGGCTGCAGGTGTTGCTGGCATCGTGTTCGCAATAGATTTCAATCCCCTCCGCCGTGGTACATCGCCCGCGGGAAGTGAGACCTTCCAACTCGGGGCCCTCTTGCTCCTGTCTCTGGCGCTGCTGTGGTTCTTGCCTTTTGCCGATCGCCGAGGAATCCTCACGTTTCAATCTGACTACTGGCGCTATCTCGGCCTGCTGCTTTGCTGTATCGGTATTTCGGTGCGTCTGCTTGCGCTGCGCACCCTAGGCAAATATTTCAGCGCTTACGTAACCCTGCAACCGGATCATCGACTGATCCAGCACGGCGTCTATGCCGTCGTCCGCCATCCGCTTTATCTGAGCCTGCTGCTCGCTCCGACTGGAATCGCGTTGGTGTTTGCCAGTTGGCTCGCCTTGCCGATATTACTTCTCGCGGCGGCATTTGTTTTTGACCGGATCCGAAAAGAAGAACGGCTGCTCGCCAACCACTTCACCGCAGAGTTTGCAGTGTATCGGCGCCAGACCTGGAGGCTGATTCCACTCGTATTTTGAGACTACTAGCTCGGCAAAATAAGAAGGCCGCGAGCTGAGGTCATCAGCACGCGGCCTGAATGTTGCAATCGCGAAATTGCTATTTCACAGTTATGCCTACACTCTGTGAAGGAATACCGTTGGTGACCACTACGATCGTGCTCGCACCGGTTTCGATGTCAGCGGGAACATTGAAGTGAGTGGTCTGGAGCGCTGCCGACTGCATGGCATAGCTCGTGGGATTGTGCGTCTTGCAATAGAACACGTGGCCAGTCTGATCGTTGGTGATGCGAACCAGGGCATAGTTGGTGTAGGGCTGGTAGTCATCGCCATAGGCCCCGCCCGCAGAGACGCCGGCGAACCGATAACCCGTAACCACGCCGCTCTTGCCATGGGTCACAGTTTTTGCGATCTTGGTAATTTCCGGCGCCCATGCTGTGTTGTAGGTTCCGGTGGAATTGTAGAGCTCGATCGTCTTGCTGTAATCCGCGAACAGAATCTGTCCGGTGGGAAGAACCAGCAGGTGCCCGTAGAAAGACGAATCGTTCTTAGCGTTCGGCGGATTCACGGTAGCTGTGAGGGTGGTTCCATTCCACTCATAAAATGCGGACGGAGTACCCCCGTAACCCGGGCTGGCCATGACCAGAACGTTTCCGTTGGTCTCAATCGACGCCGGACCGTCGGCGACATTGTATTGGCCGGGGAATTCCGGGCCGGGTGTCCAGGTGCCGGTCGCAGTGTTGTAGATGGAGGTGTTGCCGGGGCCGCAGGTGTTGGCTCCGGTGGCAAACACTGTGCCGTCAGGCCGCAACACGGCAGGACCTAGTTCAAAGGTGGCTTTGCTCTGAACTCCGCAGTGCGAGTCCCAGAGTTGAACGCCCGTGCTGCCAGCGCTCGACCAAGTTTCGGTGGTGGGATTGTAGAGTTCGGAATTCATGCCGGTGGCGTCGTATTGAAACACGTAGGCATCAACCGACAAAACTTCGCCGCTCGGTAACAGGTTGAATCCTTCCTCGTCGAACACGTCGAATTTGCCGTTGCCGCTGAATTCCGTCCAGGTATGGTTGGTCGAATTGAAGTAGGCAAACTGCGTGGTGCAGCAATTGGCTTGCATGTCGGTGCCGTTGTTCAGGATGACGTTCTGGGCGTCGCCAATACTGGTCCAGCCGGCAGGAGGTTTGATCTTCGCCCACTTGTTAGTAACGGGATTGTAGAGCGCGCCCATGTTCGTCCAGTCAGCATTCAGATTGCTGTATTCGCCACCCTCAACGAGAAGTTCGCCATTGGGCAACACGGCCGAGCCGAAGAAAAGAGGAGAGTAAAAAGGAATCGGCGCCAATGCCGTCCAGGTGCCGTTGACATAGCTGCCGTTAATATCTGGAGTCAGTTTGTACCATGCATCGGTGGGACTTTGCTCCTGATGAACCATGACGGTGCCGTCGGTAAGCAGAAAAGATGCGCCGGCGCCGCTACCGGGATAAGAGGCCGCAACAGGCGTCCAACTTTGGCCGCTGGCAAGGGCAGCCAGCAGGCAGAGCAAAATGGTGGTTCCCGCGAACGAACGGGAGACGGAAAATTTCAACATGTACTCCTCCTGGTGATCTTTCTTTTTTCTTGGCCCGCCTAGCGGCGGTTGCAGATAAGGGCCCGAACCCTGGGGAAGGAAAGCGTAGGGGCTGCGGGTAATTGTAGGGCCGATAGCACTCTATTGAAAAGAAAAATAACGCAGGAATTGAGGGCTGCAAATAATTGCGGATAAACATCAAAAAAAGTACACAACGGTCCACGGAGAAAGTATGTCTACCGCGCGGCCAGCGATGCTTCGTGCGAGCGCAGCGCGGCGGCGCGCTCACGCGCATTTTGCAACGCGCGCTTGACGTGGCGCGGCGCAGTGCCTCCGGGGACGTCGTGGAGGGCGAGGACTTCAGTGAGACCGAGGGACGCCTGGAAGCCGGCGTCGAAGCTGGAGTGGATGGTTTGCAGGTCGACGAGGGGCAGTTTTTGCAAATCGCATCCACGCTCGACAGCGACAGCTACGGCCTTGCCTACGGCTTCGTGGGCGAGGCGTGAGGGCACGCCGCGCTCGACGAGATATGCGGCGGCGGCCCATGCGTTCATGAAGCCGGTTTGCGCGGCTTGGTTCATTTTCTCTTGGTTGAATTCGACGGTATTCATGAATCCCGTGACCAGCGGCAACATGCCGACGATCGTGTCGGCGGCGCTAAAGAGCGGCTCTTGCGTCTCCTGCAAATCTTTGTTGTAGGCGAGCGGCAGTCCCTTGACCAGAGTTTGGAGGGTGGTGGCACAACCCGTGACCCGCGCCGCTTTGCCGCGGACAAGTTCGAGCAAATCGGGATTTTTTTTCTGGGGCATGGCACTGCTGCCGGTGGAATATGCTTCGGGCAACTCGACGAATGCGTAAGCGGAGGTCGAGAAGAGAATCATCTCTTCGGCCCAGCGGCTGAGGTGAAGCGCGAGCAATGAGAGCGCGTCGACAAATTCGATGGCGAAGTCGCGGTCGCTGGTGGCGTCGATGCTGTTCGCGGTTGGGCCGTCGAAGCCGAGTTCTGAGGCCATGGCCTGACGATTGAGGGTGAGTGTTGCTCCGGCAACGGCACCTGAGCCCAGCGGACATAGATTTGCGCGCTTGCGGCAGTCGGCGAGGCGAGCGGCGTCACGGAAAAACATTTCAAGGTAGGCGAGCAGCCAGTGCGCGACGAGGACCGGTTCGGCTGGTTGCAGATGAGTGTATGACGGCATCGCGGCGCCGCCAGCTGCGTCGGCGCGAGAGAGAATCGCCTCGATCCAATTGGCAATGAGGTTTTGTGTGGTGTCGATGCTGTGCCGCACGAAGAGACGAAGGTCGGTCGCGATCTGTTCGTTGCGGCTGCGCCCGGTGTGCAGCTTGTAGCCGGTCGCTCCGATTAGCGCGGCCAGTTGTTTTTCAATGAAGTGGTGGACGTCTTCGGCTTCGGGATCGTTGAGAAACTGGGGCGAGGATTCAGCGCGGCGGCCGATTTCCGCGAGGGCTTTTAATATTTCGGAAAGTTCTTCTGACGAAAGTACTCCGGCGCGCTCAAGGGCGTTGGCGTTGGCGCGGCTGGCGGCGAGTTCGAACGGAAGAAGGCGCTGATCGTAAGGGAACGACCGCTGCCACTTTTCAAATGCGGGGTCAAGCGGCTGCCGGAAGCGGCCAGACCACATTTTCATTGAGCTGCCTCCGGATGGTGGTTGGTCGCTACTCTTTTGGCACGGCGGAGAGGCAAGAGAACACCAGTGTCGGCCTTGTGGCTACCCACCATTGCGCAAAGGGCGCGCAAGAATGGGGCACCCTCATTATTTACATCCTCTCCGACACGCGGGGTTACGCCCTCAGATGCTTTAAACCTATCCAACTTCGACCTTCGAGCGAGTTTGGGTCTGCGCGCGGCAACGGGAGGGCAATCCGAGGATACGGATAAAGCCTTCGGCATCTTTCTGATCATAACTCTCGCCCATGGTGAACGATGAGAGATCGGTGCGATAGAGCGAGTAATCCGACTTGCGGCTGACGATGCTCACGTTGCCTTTGTAGAGCGACAGCGTGACCGAGCCGGTCAGATTCTGCTGCGTGGTATCGACAAACGCGTCGAGTGCTTCGCGCAACGGCGTGAACCACAGGCCGAAATAAACGAGCTCGGCATACTTGAGTCCGACGTGCTGCTTGAAATGCAGGAGGTCGCGATCGAGACAGAGGGCTTCGAGTTCGTTGTGAGCGGCGAGGAGCAGCGTGCCTCCCGGAGTTTCATAGCAGCCGCGCGACTTGATGCCGACGAAGCGATTTTCGACTAGGTCGATGCGTCCGACGGCGTTGCGTCCGCCGATTTCGTTGAGCAGTTCGACCAGAGAGACCGGATCGAGGGTTTGCCCGCCCACTGAGACCGGCACGCCTTTTTCAAATCCTATTGCTACCTGTTCTTCTTTGTCGGGAGCTTCCTGCGGTGACTTGGTCAACTGCCACGTGCTCGCCAATGGAGCGTTGCCGGCGTCTTCCAGTTCTCCGCCTTCGTGACTGATGTGCCAGAGATTACGATCGCGGCTGTGAATCTTTTCGCGGCTCGCGGTTACGGAGATGCCTCGCTTTTCTGCGTAGTCGAGACAATCTTCGCGCGACTTCAGATCCCACTCGCGCCACGGCGCAACGACTTTCAACTCGGGAGCGAGCGCCTGGTAAGCCATCTCGAAGCGAACCTGGTCGTTGCCTTTGCCGGTGCATCCATGGCTGACGGCGGTTGCGCCCTCTCTTAGCGCGACTTCGACCTGATGCTTTGCAATCACCGGACGGGCGAGCGAGGTACCGAGCAGATATTTATTTTCATACACTGCGCCGGCTTTCAACGCGGGCCAGACATAGCCGGTGAGAAATTCTTCGCGAAGATCTTCGACGACAACCTTGCTGGCTCCAGTTTTGTAGGCCTTATTGACGACGGCCTCGACATCGTCCCCCTGACCTACGTCGGCGACCATGGCGACGACTTCGTAGGCGTAGTTCTCCTTGAGCCAGGGGATGATGATCGAGGTATCGAGACCGCCGGAATAGGCGAGAACAATTTTTTCGGTCTTATGCACGTCTGGTTTAGGCATGCGCGCTCCGAACCGGGAAGCGGCCCACGCCGCCGCCCAGCAGCCATACAAGTATAGCTTTCTGAATGTGCAGACGATTTTCCGCCTGATCGAAAACGACCGAGTTCAGCGAATCGATGACCTGGTCGGTGACCTCCTGTCCGCGGTGCGCGGGCAGACAGTGCATGAAACGCGCGTGCGGCTTGGCCAGTTGCATGAGCGCGGCATTTACCTGATAGGGAGCGAAGATGGCCGCGCGTTCTTCCGCTTCTTGTTCGTGTCCCATGCTGGCCCAGGCGTCGGTGTAGACGGCGTCGGCTCCGGTTACGGCTTTGCGCGGATCGGTCATGATGCGCAGCGTGGCTTTGGTCTCTTCGGCAACGGCTTTGGCCATGGTGACGATGACGGGATTGAGCGCGTAGCTCTCGGGCGTCGCGATCGAAACCTTCGCGCCGACCGACGCTCCTGCCAGCAGCAGTGAGTGCGCCATGTTGTTGCCATCGCCCACGTAGGCGAAATGAAGTTTCTTGAGATCGCCGAAATGCTCTTGCAGGGTGAAGAAGTCGGCGAGCGCCTGACAGGGATGTTCGAGTTCGCTGAGCGCGTTGATCACGGGAACGCTGGCGTAGGTTGCCATCTCTTCGACCTCGGCATGGCTGAAGGTGCGCAGCACGATGAGATCGATCCAGCGTTCAAGATTGTGGGCGATGTCGTAGAGCGACTCGCGCGCATTGAGGCGGCTGGCCGTCTGGTCGACGAAGAAGGTGCTGCCGCCGAGGCTATCCATTCCGGCTTCGAAGGTGAGGCGCGTGCGCAGCGAGGGCTTTTCGAAGAACATCACCATCTGCTTACCGGCGAGGACGCCGCGGAAATCCGCTGGGCGTTGCTTAAGCATGGCGGTGAGGTTGAAAAGCTGGAGGATCTCCGCAGGCGCGAGATCGTGAATGGAAACCAGATCGCGCGGCGCGAGGGGCTCGGCCAACACTTGCGGCGGTTTCATCTTCGAGAGGCTAGTCGGGGCAGCCGGCTCAGTTCTCATGTGCATTTCGTCACTCCGTACATCTTCATTTTTAGGACAGTTCGCTAATCTGTTTCGCTAACGCTTGCGCTTTTTTCTTGTCGGTGGCGATCACCAGCACGGTATCGTCGCCGGCCAGCGTGCCGACTACTTCGGGCCAGTGCGAGGCGTCGAGCGCTGCGGCTACGGGCTGCGCGCTGCCCACGGTGGTTTTCACCACCAGGAGGTTCTGCGCCTGGCGAATTTCGAGCACGAACTGGCGCGCCAGATGCATCACGGAAGGCAAAACGCTGTCCGATCCTGGACCGTTGCCAGCCCGGCGATAACCCTCAGGGCCTTTGACCAATTTCAGTTCGTGAATGTCGCGCGAAAGCGTGGCCTGGCCGACATCGAAGCCCTTGCGCCCCAGGCGCTGCTGAAGAGAGTCCTGGCTCTCCACGGGTCCTTCGTCGAGCAGGTCGAGAATCGCTTTGTGGCGCGCCGTTTTCGGCATGAATAAAAATGCAAGTCAATGCATAAGTATCCATTGTGGAGGACTGGCGTGTCAAGCAGGAAATCCTTCGGCGATTACTGCCGGGAGGCAGAGGTGAAGGGAGATAGAGAGGTTCCCCATACAGCATCAAGTCTTTTCTGATGATTAACTTATTGCCCTTTTGCGATCGCCGGAATTTGGAAATCCACGCCGTGGTCGTCGTTGGCTTTTTGGGTGGCGGGGAGATCGAGGTCGGCGAGCAGAATTTTTCGCGTGCGGCCTTCGGCGAACTCGAACAGGGTATCGCCCACGATCGCGTAATTGATCACATCAGATTGATGGCCGTCTTTGAAAACCAGCAGGGTGGAGGGCTGAACAGTAACGCTATCCTGGGGATCGCCGTCAGCAGTCGCCAGACGATGGGGTGGCCGCTTGCCGGGAGGAAACAGCGGGCCGGAAGACTGGCTGGCGTCGGCGTTGGCCGAGTCGTCGTCATTATCATCATTATCATTGCCATCTGTTGCATCCGGAATGACCGCGGGGACGTAGACCGGTTCCATGATGCCGACGGCGAAGTCGCCGCGATCACTGTGGCGGTGGCGGCGGTGGCGGCCGGCAGTCAAGGGCAGGCCTTGTCCTTGTGCTTGCTTGGCCGGGAAGAAAAAGTCGGAGCAGCAGTTACCAAAAATGGACCCGTTGTTGTCATATCCGCGATCGACGAGAATCGTCTTGTTGCCGAATTCCATGGAAGTGACCGAAGGCGGAACGCCGTTGATGGGTCTGCCACCAAAACCCATGGAAGTGATTGACGGCGGAACGCCTTTCACCTGGGCTTGCATCGGCAAAGAGTTGCTGAGGAAAAGCGCAACAAACAACATAGATATAGATAACGACATGACGAAACGGGCTTGCACACCGGCCAGCATGAGAAGCCTCCCCGCATAAGGGTACACGAAACGCGGCCTACTGTTTAGAACTTGCCGCAGCGGCAAGAGTTGCGTGAAAAATTTGCGCTGGACCAAAAACGGGAACCGCAGTCCGGCGGTCAGGCCGCAGTAAGTGGCGCGCGGGCGGTGATGCGGCGCAGTTCAAGCATGCGGTGGCGGACGTAGCCGTCCTCGGTTAAGTGGGACGACGCTGCCGCCTGGCGGCTGCTGGCAACCATCTGATCGAGTGGACGGCGCTGGCCAAAATGCGGGTCGAGTTCGCGACAAAATTCACAAGGCCGGCTGGACCGAGTATCGAAACGGCGGACGACGGCATGGTCAATGTGTTCCACGAAGAGCTGCTCCTAGGGAGGCGAACCGATTCGCCTGGTTATGAGGCAGAGTCACAGTACTCCGCCTGTGTGATCGATCGTTTGTTGGTCGGCTCTTTGTACTACATCCGACGGGAACTATACAAGCCCCTGTTAGTAGGTGCGGATTTGGCTGGGAATTGTGAGCCCCGGGCTGCGAGCTGCGGGTAAAGTGTGTAGCCTTGAACCTCGGCGGTCTGCTTTGGCGGCGACGCTGGAGTGCAATTTCTGGCATGATAGGGCGACCTCATCAATTGGAGATTGCGTGAATCACGCCAATACCGAGTCGAGCCCTGTATTTCTTTTTGATGTCGATAACACGCTGCTGAATAACGACCACATTTCCGCAGATCTGAAACTGTATCTCACCAAAAAAGTTGGCGAGTCGAGCGCCGGACGCTATTGGGAGATTTTCGAGCAACTGCGGAAGGAGCTTGGCTACGCCGATTATCTTGGCGCTCTGCAACGCTACCGCCTGGACAGGCCACGCGATCCGAAGCTGCTTGCTGTTTCGCACTTCATGGTGAACTATCCCTTCGCCAACCGGCTGTTTCCCGAGTCGTTGGACGCGGTCGAATATGCGCGGCGATTGGGGCGGGCGGTGATTCTGAGCGATGGCGACGTGGTTTTTCAGCCGCTCAAGATTGATCGCTCGGGCCTGTATGAAGCATTCGAGGGCCACGTTCTGATCTACATCCATAAAGAACTGGAACTGGATGATGTAGAAGCAAAGTATCCAGCGGCGCACTATGTGATGGTCGATGACAAGGTGCGGATTCTGGCGGCGATCAAGCAGCATTGGGGGGCGCGGGTGACGACGGTTTTTCCGCGGCAGGGACACTACGCGATGGATGCAGCGCAAGTGGCTCGCTATCCCAAACCCGATATCATCTTGGAGCGGATTGGCGAGCTGCAGAAATATTCGCTGGATGAAATTTTGGCAGCCGCGGGGAGGTAAAGTAGCTAAAGTGAGCGGCTACTCCGCTTCTTCCAGTTCCTGCGTGGCGCCGCTGCGCATCAGGGCTTCGAGTTCTCGATTCAGACTGACGCGACTATGCGAAGGCAATTCGATGAAGCGGAAGGGCTGAAGGCAGCCTTGCGTGGCCCACATGGGAAATAACATCTGCGCACGGCAGCGCACGCTGGTGATGCCCAAGTGAAACACAACGCTCACGCGTATGCCCTCGTCCAGCGGATTTTCGAGCGAAAGCAATCCGCCATTGACGGAGAGTTGACTCATGCGGCCGCGGATCTGCCGTCCGTTTTCGAGCAAGACTAAGGCCAGGACGGAGCCGCCGAGCTTGACGCGCGAGCCCCGTTGTCCCTTCTGCGTGCTGGCGATGGAGGGCATTCTCGAATCAATTTTGCCTGATGAAGAGGTAACAGGGCAGATTACGAAAGTTAGGCCTGGGCTGGCAGGTAACGATATTACGCCATGCCGTTAGCATCTGTGATTGTGCCTTTTGCGCTGACATCGCAAAGGACGTGAACAAATGTCGTACCGCTGCTCCAAACGCGCCAGCAACGCTTGAACGGTGGGCAATATTTCTGTCGTGGTTGCCGGGTAGTACCGCCTGTATACCTCAGAATCCTCGTCGTGGAGGTCTTCAAACCGAATCTCCAAAGCACAAACTAAGACCTTAGCGCCAATAACCTCGTCCGTCCGAAACAAGTCGAGAATGCCCATTTTTTCATTCGCCCCACGCAGACCCGACAGTATCCGTGCCGAGAACAGCGTTAGCGCTCCGAACCCCTTGGCCTCACTGCTTCGCTTCGTGCCGGAGGCTCTTGTCAAACATCGCCCCGTAATCTAGATACTGCGCGACGGGATCATCCCAATAATTGATCCCGACGTTCTCGACGTCTCCGTTTGTGCCAAAGCTCGCCGTCAAATGAGCGTTCACACCGGCGAAATAGGTGGGCAGATTGAGCTTGCGATAACGTTCCAGCACCTGGTCGCGCAGGGTGGGGTCGAAATGGACTCCATATTTATCGATCAGCGCTTTGATGGCGTCGTAGTCCCCTTCAGCCTTGATGCGCATCAACTCGGACAGCAGCATGCCGACGCCCTGGCGCATTTTTTGATAGTCGACCACGCGGACGTAAGTCTTGCCGCCGCGGGTGAATTGCTCGATCGATCCGGGAACCTTGTCGGCGATGTAGTGTGCGATGAGCTGGCGGTCGCGTTCGTGGTCTTCTTCAATCGTGTCGCCCTTTGGAATGCGGCGCAGTTGCACCAGAGCCACCGAGGCGGCGCTGTCATACATCGCCTTGGCTACTTCTTCCTGGTTCGAGATCAGGCCGAGTTCTTTGAGCCGGGGATCCCAGACGTTCCAGAGGGCCATTAAGTCGGCGCGACCTTCTTCTAGGGTGGAGAAATATTCTTTGAGGAAGGGTTGCGCTCCTCCGCTGACGCGCTCGCTCAGCTTGCCCGAGCCGTGGCCGATGACTTCGTGCAGGGCGACCATGAGACTGTGCGCTTCCATGCCGTATTTCGTGTCGCGTTCGAGTTCGGCGGGGCCGGCGGCGAATTCGGCGTTGAAAGTCTTGCCAGTGGCTGCGTCGAGGGCGCGATCGCTGCTGGTGAAAAGAAAATTTTTCGATCCGTATTTTTCGTGGATCTCGTTTTCGTTGGGCAGATTGTCGCCAATGGTCGTTACGCTGAAATCGCCGGTTTCGATCAGGGTTTCGACGGCTTTTACTACCGGCAGCTTGAATGCAGTGAGCTTGTACTTCCCGTCCCACGGAGCTTTGCTCTCGAAGTAAGCGGCATTTTCGGCGAGCTTTTTCATTGCGATGGTTAGCGGCTTATCGGTGATGGTGACAAAACTTTGCGAGCTTCCTTTTTCGCCGCGGGCGTCGCGGTAGACCTCGATGAAGCCATTGTCGAAGTCGACGGTGGCATCGTTCTGCACCCAGGCGGTGCCGAAGTCGACCCATTCGGCGTATGCGCCGGTCTGGTAGAAGCGGATGAGATGGGTGATGGCTTCGGCCTGCGCGGGCTCGGCATAGGCACGTGCCTTCTCGAAGCAGTCGACGGCCTTCGCGAGGAATGGGGCGTAGAGACCGGGAGGAATCTTGCCGTCGGGCGTACCGGCACGATAGACCAATTCGGTAAGTTTGCTGTCGGCGCTCTTCTGCACACGCGAGTTCAGCGGGTATTTCTCTTGAAATCCTTTCAGGTCGTCAAGACTCAAGCTTTGGTTGTCGGTGCCTTCATAAAAAGTGTTGGAGCTGGATTGGATCGTATCTTTTCCGCCGGAGGGACTTTTGGCGGTGGTCATCGGCTCGAAAGTGGGATCAAAGAGCGGATGTCGCAAGGAGTCGAGTTCGCGCGCCAGATCGAGCGCGGTCTCAAGCGGCGGAAGATCGGCGTAGGGCGTGTGGAAGGCTCCATGGTGCTGTGCGGAGAGAGCGGCTCCCTTCAGCTGCATGAAACTAAAACCGGGCAGAAATTTCTGCGAGGTCAGCTCGTTGTGGTTGCCGCGGTTGGCCCAGAAGAGTTTTGCGAACTCGGAGATCTTCGGCAGCACACGGGGATCGATTCCCTCCGGATGCGCCAGTATTTCCTCGAAGAGACGTTTCTCTTGAAGTCCGTAGGCGGAGAGTTGGTCGTAAATGATGGGATCGATGGCGATGGAAGCCTGAACCAGCCAGTAGGCCAGAGCTTGTTGGCGCGGCGAGAGGGCTTCAAAGCTGGGCGCGTGCAATTGGATGAAGGCCGTGTCGCCAACGCGCTCGACGACGGCGTTGCCGGATTTGTCTTCTTGACACGGCGCGGGGAGGGTCAAGACAAAGATGGCGAGCAGGAGCAAGCACGAAGATAAGAGAGCTGCTTTAAACATTTTCAGGAGCGACCTCCGGAGATTCGTTCTGAACGGGCCAAACTCCGCAGGCTACCACAAACTGGCGCCCGAAAATGCCACTAGTCTCTGCCCTGCTGTCGAAGGAATGGCCCATCAGATTGAAGTGGACCCGGGAAAGGAAACCCGCCCAAGCAATGTTGGGGGGGTTGAGTCAATCATGCTGCGAGACAATCACCCTTCGATTACGGGGTCAGCCTGAAGATGGTTCCACAGCCGAGACTGCATTCGGCAACGCCGCCGCCCTCGGTCGTGCCGTAGAGATTGCCTTGCGAATCGAGCACAACTCCGGCCGTGGGCAGTTGACCGTCGCTGCAGTCGCCATTGGAGCAGAAACTGTAGAGGACCGTTTCTATTCCCGAGGCACTTAGCTCGAAGACTGTGCCGCACCCGTGGTAATAGCAATTCGTGTTGTTCGGATTGCCACCCCCGATGGTGGTGCCATAGAAGTTGCCGTGCGCATCCATGACCAAACCTGCGGTGGGGCCAGAGCCGTCGGGAGAGCCGGCGAAGCGGTAGAGCACCTTCTCCGTGCGGGACGGGGTCAGCTTGAAGATTGTGCCTTGGTCGGCAGAGCCGCCCGATCCAGTGGTGCCGTAGAGGTTGCCCTGGCTGTCCATGACGAGTCCGCCAAAGGGTAGAGTGCCATCGTTCGCGCGGCTGCCGAAGCTGTAGAGCATGGCTTCCTCGCCGGTAGAAGTTATCTCGAACAATGTGCCGAGGCCGTTGGCGCCGCCTTGGTAAGTTGTGCCGAAGAGATTGCCTTGCGAATCTCGAACCAAGCCAGCCTCAGGAAATGCGCCGTCTCCCGGCTTTATCTTGGAGCCTCTGAATTTGTAGAGTGTTTTCTCCGTGTGCTTTTTCTTCAGCTGGAACACGGTGCCAGCGTATTCCTGATCTTCGCCCTGACCGTGGGTTGTGCCGTACAAATTGCCCTCGGAGTCGAAGATCAATCCAGACATGGGGAAAGCGGTGACGCCGGAGAAGAACTCGTAGAGGACGGATTCGGTGCCGGCGGGAGTGAGTTCAAAGATGACTCCGCATCCGTGTTCGTACTTATCGCAATCTCCCCTGCCACCGTCTTGGGCTGTGCCGTAGAGATTGCCTTCGGCATCGAGGACGAGGCCGCCATAAGGATTGGCGCCGCTCGCGCTTGCGGAGGGGAAAGCGAAGAGGGTGGTCAGGGTTTGGGCGTGCGCTGGGCTGGCGGCGATCAGCAACAGTACAGAGAGTATCGCTAATGCCAGAGCGCTTCGGGTCGAGCCGAATCCTGGCCAGGCATCGGAAGTGGTCAAAGGGCCTTTTATTTTGCGGTGCGTCGCTGCGGAATGCATAGTCCTCTCCTTGGAGGTGGCTCTGTGTTGGGCACTGGTTTTGGCAGACGGGATTATTCGAATAGCTCTTGGGTGGGGGCTTTCTTCAAGGGCAAACCCTCCATCGTGCCGACAGGTTCGGTCCGTAGGATGAGTTGGCCAGATGGAACGCGCCGGTAAAAAGTTCGGTGAAATTATCCCTCCCGCCGAGAGGGGAGTCACGGAGTTCGGGTCGGAGTGGGTCCGAGTTCGGGTCGGAGCCGGTCGGAGCCGGGCGCAACCGAAGGTCCCATAGCATTCCGGAGCTGCAAGCAAACGCAGAGGTCCTTCGCTGCGCTCAGGATGACAATTCAGTTTTAGGTCGTGAATTGACCGGGCAATATGCGACCCAGCGCCACCATCCTCGCGTGTTAGAATCGTTCGTGTGAACCACGGGGCCGATGCTTCCTGATATTGAAAAATTGTTGGAACTGCAGGTGGCGGACAAAGAAATCCGCAAACTGCAGGATGAAGTCGCCGCGCTGCCCAAGCGCATGGCGGTGATCGAACAAAAGCTGGCTGGAACCAAAGCGCAACTGGAAAAAGCGCGCAACGCGGCCAAAGGCGACGAAGCTAACCGCAAGAAGTTCGAAGCCAATATCAAAGATCTGCAGGGCAAGATTTCCAAGTATCGCGACCAATCTCTCGACGTAAAAACCAACGACCAATATAAAGCGCTGCTGCACGAGATTCAGTTCGCGGAGCAGGAGATTCGCCTGAACGAGGACCGCATTCTCGAGGTGATGGTCAACGTTGACGCGCGCGACAAAGAAGTGAAAGCCGCCGAGGCTGAACTCAAGGCGGAGACGGCTGAGATCGAAAAAGAAAAGGAAGATGCGCGCAAAGTCACCGCGGAAGATCAGAAGAAACTCGTCGAGTGGAATGCAAAACGCGACGGCTTGCGGCAAGAAATTGCTGAAGACGTTCTTCGTCAGTATGAGCGTGTGGCCAAGTTTCGCGGCAGCGGCCTGGCGGAAGTCCGCGACCAGAAGTGCATGGGCTGCCAGGTTATGCTGCGTCCGCAGACCTACAACGAAGTGCGGAATGGCGAGAAGGTCATGGTGTGCGAATCGTGCTCTCGGGTTTATTACTTTAATCCCGCGAATGAAGTGAAGCCGGAGCAGGAAGTTGTCACCGTCACCGGGCGAAAGCGGGCGCGCCCCAAGGCCGATGCCCCGCAGGCCTGGTTCTATCGTCCCGATTACGGCGAGGAAGGCGAAGTGCTGCTGGTATTTACCAATAGTGGTGGCAATTCGGCGCGGCGAGTTTACGAAATGCATACGGGGCGCCAGGTTGGCGATGTGCTGATACGCGAGGGCACGTACCGCCAGGCGTTTCCGGAGGACCTGACCGACAGCGCGCTTCGACTCAACGGCCATTGGGACGAGGCGGAAATGGACGAGTGGGGTTCGGAAATTCCCTCGAATGTTCTTGATCTGCTGCAAAAGGATCTGCTGGCCATCCGCCGCGAACACAAGGCGACGCATAAGCACTCCTCGTCCCCCGAAGAACAACCGGCTGCTAGCTAATATCTACGAACCGCTTCTTAGCCTCTTTCCGACGACGCCTCTTCCGACAATGCATCGCGCATTCAGATCAGATTTCGCAGGGTACTTTTGTAAGCGAAACCTAGGTTTCGTTGGTGCTATCGTCGCTTCGTTGCCGTTAACCTTATAGCTAAGGTTTGACGACATCGATGGATTGTACCGAGCAGCAGCCCGGCCCCATGGCTGGACCCGACATTTTTCACACGCCGCAAAAACGCAGAGTGATTCTTTGCTTGCTGCTGGCGCTGGCGACGCTCGCGCTCTATTACCCGGTGACGCGCGCGCCGTTCCTCAATTACGACGATCCGGTTTACGTCACCAACAATCCGCACGTTCGCGACGGCCTTAGCTGGAAGACGATTGTCTGGACGTTTCGTACTCCGAAGGATTTGGATTGGCATCCGATGACGTGGCTGTCGTATGCGGCCGACAGTCAAGTGTTCGGACAGAATCCGGCCGCCTTCCATACCGTCAATCTTCTCCTGCACGCACTAAACGCCCTTCTTCTGTTTTTGATTCTCGAGAGCGCCACTGGCTTCGCCTGGCGAAGTCTGGCGGTCGCCGCGCTCTTCGCATTGCATCCGCTCAATGTGGAGTCGGTGGCGTGGATTGCGGAACGCAAGAATGTTCTCAGTATGTTTTTCTTTCTCGTCGCGCTGGCTGCCTATGGATGGTATGCGCGCCGCCCCGGTGTAAGGCGATACCTAGTGGTTACGCTGGCTTACGTTTTGGCTCTGATGAGCAAGGCACAGGTGATCACGTTCCCGTTCGCGCTGCTGCTGCTGGATTACTGGCCCTTGCGTCGACTTGACTCGTCCGGTGCGCCGCTGGATGAAGCGAAAGATAATTCGCAGGCGCCCGCACGCGCCTCTCTATGGACGCTGATCGTGGAGAAATTGCCCTGGCTTGCCTTGTCCGTCGTAAGCGCGATCATAGCCAGAACGACGGGGGGGCAGGCATTTAGCTATACGGTTGAATCCGATGCTGCGCCGGCCAACTTCCCGCTGTGGGTACGCCTCGCAACCGCGGCAATCAACTATGGAAAGTACCTCGGCAAGGCGTTCTGGCCACAGAATCTGGCTCTCGTGTATCCGCACCCCGGCTATGCGACCAGCATTCACGCTGCCGCTCTCTCGGCGGTTGCCATTGTCAGCATCACCGCGCTGGTTGTGCTCTTCCAGCAGCGGCGTTTTCTTTTTGTAGGATGGTTTTGGTACCTGGGAACGCTGGCGCCGATGAGTGGAATTGTCACCATCGGCCCGCACTCGATGGCCGACCGCTATGCTTACATTCCGTTGCTTGGAATTTTCGTAATCCTTGCCTGGGGCGCAGCCTACCTGATCAAGCGCTGGAATGTTCCCATCGGCGTGACCGCGACCGCAGCGGCCCTCATCCTTCTGTCGCTCGGAACTGCGCTACATCGGCAGGTAAGTTTTTGGGGGGACAATGTCACGCTGTGGACGCACACGCTCGACATCACCGAGCAAAATTTCAACGCCGAAGAAAATCTCGCGCTCGCGCTGATTGATCATGGCAGGGTGCAGGAGGCATTTCCGCATCTGCAAAGGGCGCGCTTTTTGCGCCCTGACGACCCCCTGGCCACGGCCAATCTCGCCACCTACGATCAGATGCATGGCAACTATCAGGCCGCGCTCGAGGGCTACGCGGAGGTAGTTCGTTTTCCGAACTCTGCTCCTTCGTTGCGGGCGACAGCCTATGCGAATAGCGGATACGCGCACCTGTCTCTGCAACAACACGGCACTGCTCGCCAAGACTTCGAAAACGCGCTGAAAATGCAGCCCACGAATTCGCCAGCGTATCGCGGCCTGGGATTGCTGGCGCAGCGAGGCGGCGACCTGGCCGAGGCGACGAAGGATTATCAGCGGTCGGTCGAGTTGCAACCATCGTCAGTGGGCTATTTACTTCTCGCGCAGGCGCTCGAACTTGGCCACCACGATGAAGCAGCGCACGCCTACGTTGCGCAAGCAGTCAGCATGACCCAAGATTTCAACGACGATCTCGCCGTTATGAAGAAGTTGCTGGCGAACTGATTACTGCCGGTCCGCTTCTCGGCTGCTTACTTCGCGCCGTACGGATTCGAATAGCGCAGCGCCTTGTCCAGATTCCTGCCGCGGATGATTCCGAACGAGTGGTAAGTCAGTCCCCAGGAATCGATCGACGACATATCGGGGAAGATGCACGCCTCAAGAACGGTGTCGACCGGATCGGACATTTTTACCCAACCGCCGCCGGCTGCGTTGATTCCGCCAAACAGGTCGCTGCCGCCTAGCTGCGAGCAATAGCAGGAGGCGGGATTGCCATTGCAACTGCCACTAATTGGAACCTCGGCATAATAGGCGAGCGCTGCCAGCGTGGGCTGTGTGCTGTAGAGAGTCGAGAGCAGTACGAAGATCCGCGATCCGTCTTTCTTCGAGGTGAACTTGCAAAACTGGCGGGAGCCGTCGAGGCGGAGCCAGCTTTCTGGATCGCCATTGGTGTTGTAGTAAGGTTCGCGATCGTCGACCTCGCCGCCCCATTTCACGCAATGAGTGGCGGCTTTGGACAGATCGGCTGCAACGGCGTTGCCCGCGCCTCCTGCTTGAACGGGGGCGGCTGCGGGAAGAAACACGCCAACGGCCAGTGCTATGCCAATCAAAATTACGAGTGCGACGAGTGGACGTTTCACGAAGGGCCTCCTGGGACAGCTGGGAATCCGACTCCCCCGCCATTTATTGGCTAGCAGTCGCGGCCCGAAGGTTAACACAAAAGCCGCGGGTGGCGCGGCTATTTGATGTGTCGCCCCTCGCGGCGGTCTGTTTCTCAGGCGGTCGAGGAAATGGCTTAACCACGAAGGGCACCCTTTGACTCCGCTCTCCAGAAGCTAAACGAGCAAGTCGTTTAGTTTCTGTCAACACTGACGGTTTGCAAAATACCGTCCACGGCTCAGGGCAGGCTCCGGATCACGAAGGAACCGAGTCTATCGGCGGATTGTGCGGTAAGATGGCTCGCACGAGGTGAGTCATGGCTCCCAGCGATTTCAGCCTTTCGTCGGCATCGCGCCGTTCGTTTCTTAGCGTTTCCGCTGCGGCCTCGGCCGCATTGGCTTGGCGCATTGTCACCGAGCCAATGCTCGCTTATGCCGCGCGCCAGAGCATGCCCGAGAATGCCATCAAGATCGATTCCAACGAAAATCCGCTCGGCCCGGCTGCTTTGGCGCGTCAGGCGATGAGCGCGATTCTTCCGCGGGGCGGACGTTACTCTTTCGGGCTCACCGACGACCTGCTCGATACACTCGCGGCGACCGAAGGCCTCAAACCCGATCAGATCCGCGTTT
>Ga0209008_1000085_pt1 | contig 47126 bp, 34 predicted proteins | sample JacPin_JW_Ref_O3_FD_187963 | JGI IMG/M metagenome (GOLD analysis project Ga0209008, IMG submission 187963) | Forest soil microbial communities from Algoma, Ontario, Canada - Jack Pine, Ontario site 1_JW_Ref_O3 (SPAdes) (version 2) | ecosystem: Environmental > Terrestrial > Soil > Boreal... | reverse complement strand
CCATCGGGCACTGCGCGACGCGATGCGAGGCGCATTCTCGGCGGTGCTGGATGAGCCGGTGCCGGAGCGGCTGATTGCGGCAGAATCGGTCAACACTCGGGCACCTGGGTTTGGCGCTTTATCGTATCCGGATTTCTTCGATTGGCGGAGCCGAAACCATACGCTCACACACCTGGTGTCGTACCACGATATTGGGCTCACTCTGACCGGCCTCGATCAACCCGTCCACGTCGATGGCCAAGTTGTCTCGTGGGACTTCCTGCCCGCGCTCGGGGTCAGTCCAGAACTTGGTCGCGGTTTTGTGTCGGACGAGGAAAAGGCTGGTAGCCGGGTCATGCTGATCAGCCATGCGCTGTGGGCGTCGCAATTCGCGTCAGATCAGTCGATCCTCGGGCGCCAACTCAAGTTCAACGGAAATCTCTACACGGTCGTCGGAGTCATGCCGCCGTCGTTTCGATTCCCGGTCAATGAGGCCAAGAATAGTTTTTGGACCGCTCTGGGGGTAGACGATAATCCGAGCGATCCGGAATCGAATACGTCGATGCGCGGGTCTCACTTTCTCAGTGTTTTTGGACGCATGAAGCCGGGTGTTACCGTCGAACAAGCGGACCAGGATCTGAAGGCAATCGCGACCAACCTCGCGAAAGAATACCCGAACACCAATACGCGCCACGACTCGGCGCGCGCACAGACTGCCATTGCTGCCTTGATTGGTGACACACGAACACCGCTTCTGGTCGTACTCGGCGCGGTCGTGCTGGTGTTGCTGATTGCTTGCGGCAATATCGCGAACTTGATGCTGGCTCGGATGCGTGAGCGGCAGCGTGAAATCGCGATGCGCTCCGCCCTGGGAGCGGGGCGCAATCGCATCGTCCGGCAGTTGCTCGTGGAAAGCCTCGCCTTGAGCGTGTTCGGAGGTCTCGCCGGATGTGGACTAGCCTTCCTCTGCACGCCCGTGATTCTTCGTTTGATAGGCGATAGCGTTCCGCGGGCGGCGGACGCCGGAGTTGACTTGCGCGTGCTGGCCTTCTCAGTGCTTCTCTCGCTGGCTTCCGGATTGATCTTCGGCATCATCCCAGCAATGATTTCTTCGCGAACCAATCTTGTCTCCACATTGAAAGAGGGCGGACGCAGCGAGATAGCCGGACCGGACTGGCTGCGCTCATCGCTGATCGTGGCGCAAGTGGCTCTTGGTCTCGTGCTCACAGCCGGAGCGGGCCTACTTATTACCAGCTTCGCAAATCTGCAGCGCGTCAATGAAGGTTTCAATCCGAACAATCTACTGACGGTAGGTTTCGAAACACCGGACTCGCGCTATAAGACGACACGCTCGCAATTTTATCGCGTGTATTTCGACAGAGTTCGCACCATTCCCGGTGTGCAATCCGCGGGCGGCATAGAAATTCTTCCCATGACGGACGATGTTGCCGTCATCTCCTTTGAAGATCCGGAACACCCTATGCCCGCAGGACAGCACTCTGCCGCCGACTTTACGCCTGTCTCTCCGCAATACTTCGGCACGATGCAAATCCCATTGCTCGAAGGCCGCGACTTTACGGAACGGGATGACGCCGATGCCAGGCAGGTGATTATCGTCAACAGGGCTTTCTCACAGAGGTATTTCCCAGGAGAGCAGGTGCTGGGAAAGAAGATCAAACCGGGCGCTGGCAACGTCAAGCCGGAAGGACCACCGTGGCGTGAGATCGTCGGCGTGGTAGGAGATGTACGGCTCTCCATGACACAACGCGAGATGCAGCCGGCGATGTACGTGCCGGCCAGCCAACTTGACAGTTGGTGCTGTTTGAACTCCGTCGTGCGCTCCACGGTTGACCCGATCAGTCTCGCGCAATCAATTCGGCAGGTTGTCGCTTCCATGGACAAGGAGATACCGGTGACGAAGTTTCGGACCCTGCGCGAACTCATGTCCACAGGACTTTCGCAGCCGCGATTCACGATGGTGTTATTGGGGGGCTTCGCCGGTCTCGCGATCACGCTCACAATTGTCGGTCTCTACGGAGTCATGACGTATTCGGTGACGAGGCGAACGCGCGAGATCGGTGTCCGCATGGCGCTGGGTGCGCAACGCGTAGTGGTGTTGACCATGGTGCTGCGCGATGCGGCTGTCCTGCTCGCATCTGGAATTGTCGTTGGGATGGTAGGCGTCTTAGCTTCGGCGTCCGTATTACAAAGCATGCTATATGGCACCGGATCTCGAGATCCTATGGTGCTGATGCTCGTCTGTGTTGGAGTGTCATTCGTCGGGTTGGTTGCGGCTTACATTCCGGCTATCCGCGCCGCGCGAATCGATCCCATGGCGGCGCTGCGGTACGAGTGAGGGAGGATTTATGAGCGGATTATTTCAGGATCTTCGCTACGCGCTGCGGCAGATGACGCGGAGCCCGGGTTTTACGTTGGTGGCGGTGATTACGCTGGCGCTGGGGATTGGGGCGACCACGGCGGTGTTCAGCGTGGTTGATGAGGTGTTGTTGCATCCGCTGGCTTATCCGGATTCGGATCGCATTGTGAAGATTTCGCAGACCTTTCAAGGTGTATGGGGTAACGACGCCTCGCCGGCCAACTATCTGGATTGGGTTGCGCAAAACTCGGTGTTTACGGAGATGGCGGCGTCGCGAGGATGGCCGGTGAGTTTATCGGCGGGAGATCGTCCGGAGCGAGTGCGAGGGACGATGGCCACGCCCAGCTTTTTTGCGCTGTTCGGGGTCAATCCGATTCTGGGGCGCGGGTTGGAGGAGAGCGACGCGCGCGCGGGCAACGATCATGTGGTGGTGCTCGGATATGGGCTCTGGCAGCGCTCCTTTGGCGGCGATCGCGGGATTATTGGGCGGGACGTACAGCTGAATGGGGGGCAGTACAGTGTGGTTGGCGTGATGCCGCAGAATTTTTCTCCGGACGATTATGGCGAGCTGTGGGTGACTTCACAGTGGGGAGTGCCGAGCCATCCTCTGGCACCGGATAAGGATCCGCGACCGTTTAGGGATCGCAACTATCTCGACGTGTGGGGGCAGCTGAAGCCGGGAGTGACGACGCCGCAGGCGCGCGCGGAGCTGGACACAATTGGGCGGCGGCTGGAGAAGCAGTATCCGAATGACGACGACAAGGTTGGCGTGAGTTTTTTGCCACTGCATGAATATGTGGTGGGCGATATTCGTCCGGTGCTGTTGGTTCTGCTGGCTGCGGTGGTGGTTGTGCTGCTGATTGGATGTGCGAATGTGGCGAATCTTTTGCTGGCGCGGGCGGCGGTTCGCGGGCGGGAGATTTCGATACGCACGACGATGGGAGCGAGTCGGCAGCGGTTGTTGCGTCAATTGCTGACGGAAAGCGTGGTGCTGGCGTTGTTGGGAGGTGGGTTGGGACTGCTGCTGGCGGTGGTAGCTGTGCCTTCATTATTGGCGCTGAGTCCCCCGGATATTCGCCAGTTCAAAGAGATTGGAATCAATCGGGAGGTTTTGGCGTTCAGCTTTCTCGCTTCGGTTGTTTGTGGAATTGTTTTTGGGTTGATGCCAGCGTTGCAGGCTTCGCGATCGAATCCCAGCGAATTTTTGAAAGAGGGCGAGCGCGGGAGCACGGCGAACCGCGGACGGACGCGTTCGGTGCTGGTGATCGCGGAGGTGGGATTGTCGCTGGTGCTGTTGGTAGGCGCGGGATTGCTGGTGAAGAGTTTCGCGCGGCTGATGGATGTTAATCCGGGGTTCGATGCGGATCGGCTGCTGACTTTTAATCTTGGGCTTCCATCGTCGACTGATGCAGCGCAGCAATTCGCGTTTTATCGGGACGTGATGCAGCGACTTCAGGCGTTGCCGGGCGTGCGGTCGGTGGGCGCGGTGAGCAGGTTGCCACTGGCGGGAGGAAACAGTACGCGGAGCTTCAATGTTCCGGGAATCGACAAGGATTACGACGCGGACATTCGCGTGAGCACGCCTGATTATTTTCGGGCAATGGGGATTCCGCTGATGAAGGGGCGGAGCTTCAGCGATAGCGACCTGGGCAGTTCGGTGCATGTGGCGATCGTGAACGACGCCCTGGTGCGCGCGGCTTTTCCGGGACAGGATCCGATTGGAAGACAGCTTACAAATTTTGGGCCGGACAATTTGACGCTACAAATTGTTGGCGTTGTCGGAAATGTGCGGCATGTGGGGCTGGATACGGCTCCGCATGCGGAGATTTACCAATTGCTGGGGCAGGCGCAATGGCCGTCGATGTATGTGGCGATACGCAGCGCAACCTCGGACGCGACCAGCTTGACTTCGCTGGCGCAGAGCGCGGTTTGGAGCGTGAATAAAGATGTGCCGCTGGCCAATGTACGGACGATGCAGGAGGTGATTGCGAATTCGGTGCAGCGGCGGAGATTCAGCATGCTGCTGCTGGCGATCTTTGCGGGCGTGGCAATGGTGCTGGCGGCGATCGGGCTTTATGGGGTGATGTCGTACTCGGTGGCGCAACGGACGAAAGAGATTGGCATCCGCATGGCGCTCGGAGCGCGGCGACCGGACGTGGTCGCGCTGGTGGTGAAGCAGGGGATGGCGCTGGTGCTGATGGGAATTGTGGCGGGAACGGTGCTTTCTCTCGCGATGACGCGGCTGATTGCGGGGATGTTGTTTGGGATTTCGGCGACGGATCCGCTGACGTTTGCGGGCGTAGCGATGCTGTTGGGAGCCGTGGCATTTCTTGCCAACTATCTGCCGGCGCGGCGCGGGGCGTCGGTCGATCCGATGGTGGCGCTGCGATACGAGTGAGGAGTGGGCGTGAGGATTCAAACATGAACGGATTGCTTCAGGATTTCCGATACGCGATTCGGCAGTTGAGGAAGTCGCCGGGGTTTGCGGCGGTGGCGATTATTACGCTGGCGCTGGGGATTGGCGCGAACACGGCGATTTTCAGCTTGCTCGATCAAGCGCTGCTGCGCAGCCTTCCGGTGAAAGATGTGGATCGGCTGGTGCTTCTGAATTATTCGGGCAGCAATACCGGGCGGCTGGAGTCGCGAGCGGATGGGCATTTTTATTTTTCGTATCCCATGTATCGCGATTTGCGCGACCGCAATTCTGTTTTCAGCGGACTGATTACGACGGATTTTACACGGGTGGGAGTGCAGTGGCATAACCAGCCGGATCTGGTGGGAGCGGAGTTGGTTTCGGGAAATTATTTCGATGTGCTTGCGCTGAAGCCGGCTGCGGGGCGGTTGTTGGTTGCGTCGGACGATCTGGTGGCGGATGCGAATCCGGTGGCGGTGTTGAGTTTCAGTTATTGGCAGCGGCGCTTTGGAAGCGACCCGGGGATTTTGAATCAGAGCGTTCTGGTGAATGGGCATCCTTTCACGGTGGTAGGAGTAGCGCCGCCGGGCTTTCACAGCGTGGTGATGGGCGACACGCCGGATCTGTTCGTGCCGATGATGATGAAGGCGGAGGTGATTCCGGGAATCAAAGATCTTGAGGACCGGCGGTCGAGCTGGCTGAACATTGTCGGAAAGCTGAAACCGGGAGTGAGTCGCGAGCAGGCGGAGGCGGGAGTTGGTCCACTGTGGTCGGCGATTCGCAGCGATGAGCTGAAAGAGATTAAAGGGGGGTCAGAGAATTTTCGCGACCGTTTTGTAAATAAATCGCATTTGTTCGTGCTGGATGGGGCGCGGGGATTTTCGCCGCTCCGCAGCGACGTGCAGATGCCGCTGCTGATCGTGATGGGAATGGTGGGGTTGGTGGCGCTGATGGCGTGCGCCAATGTGGGCAGCTTATTGCTGGTTCGGGGAGCAGGACGGATTCGTGAAATGTCGGTGCGCTATGCGCTCGGCGCCAAGCAGAAGCGGGTGATACAGCAATTACTGGTCGAGGGATTGCTGCTCGGAATAGCCGGAGGATTGTTGGGCATGCTGCTGGCGCCGCGAGTTTCTGCGGTACTGATCACGATGATTTGGGGCGGCGGGACGGGCGATTTGCCGTTTTCCGCGAAACCGGATTTGCGGATCATGCTCTTTAATTGCGGGCTGGCGTTGCTGGCGAGTTTGCTTTTCAGTCTGGCGCCGGCGTTGCAGTTCTGGCGGCCCGACCTGGCGCCGGCGCTGAAACAGCAAGGGATGACGGCGCGGAGCAGTCCGCTGCGCTTTCGGCGGATTTCGGTGGCGGTGCAGATTGGGTTGAGCCTGATGCTGCTGGTGGGCGCAGGGCTGTTCGTACGTACACTCCACAATCTGAGATCGCTCAACGCGGGATTTGCGACGGATCATCTGCTGACGTTTGGAGTTGACCCGCGGATGGCTGGGTACGAGCCGGCGCGGACGTTCGCGCTCTATCAAAGGATGTTTGAAAGCTTGAGGGGTTTGCCGGGAGTGCGCGCCGTGGCCGCGACCGACGACCCTGAGTTAACGAACGACAACCAAACTGGCAATGTGACCGTTTCAGGGTATGCGGAAAAACCAGACGAAGACATGCAGACCGAGCAGCCGAATGTGAGTGTGGATTATTTCTCCACGATGGAGATGCCGCTGCTGGCGGGACGGGCGTTTACGGATGGGGATGGAGCGGGATCGCAGGCCGTTGTGATCGTTAATGAGAGTTTCGCGCGGCATTATTTTGGGGATCCGCAGCAGGCGCTAGGGCATTTCGTGGCGAAAGGCGGCGGAAAAGGAGTGAAGCCGGACATTGCCATCGTTGGCGTTGTGAAAGATGCGAAGCATACCAGCCTGCGGGAGCCGGTAGCGCGCACGGTGTTCTTCCCGTACCTGCAATCGCCGGAGCCGCGTGCGATGACGTTTTATGTGCGGACGTGGCAGCAGCCGGAGAGCGCGGAGAGCACGATTCGCGGCACCGTGCAGACGCTGGATGCGAATCTCGTGCTCGAAACTTTTCGGACGATGGATGAGCAGATCGATAACAACCTGACGGCGGAGCGCGTGATTGCGCTGCTGGCGTCGGGCTTTGGCGTGTTGGCGGCGCTGATGGCGGCGGTCGGGTTGTATGGAGTGCTGGCGTATTCGACGACGCAGAGAACGAGCGAGATAGGGATTCGCATGGCGCTGGGCGCGACGCGCGGGTCGGTGGTAAGGATGGTGATGTTCGAGGTGTTGTGGCTGGCGGGAATCAGCATTGCGATTGCGCTGCCGGTGTCGTTGCTGTTGATGAACGCGGTGAGAAGCCAGCTGTATGGGATTTCGAGCAGCGATCCGCTGACGCTGGGATTGACGATTGTGGTCGTGACTCTAGTTGCGATTGCATCGGCGATGCTGCCGGCGCGGCGGGCGTCGCGGGTAGAGCCGATGAAGGCGTTGCGCTATGAGTAGGAGGTTCGGCCTATGAATGGATTTCTGCAAGATCTGCGCTACGGGGTGCGGCAATTTGTGAAGGCGCCGGGGCTTTCGCTGGTCATCGTGATTACGATTGCGCTGGGGGTGGGCGCGAATACGGCTCTGTTCTCGGTGGTGAATGGCGTGCTGCTCAATCCTTTTCCGTATCCGCATCCGGAGCAATTGGTGACGCTGCACGAGAGCAAGCCGAATTTCGATCACGGGTCGATTTCGTTTCCGAATTTCCGCGACTGGCGGAAGGACAATCACACTTTTTCGGCGATGTCGATTTCTCGCGGCTACGCTTTCAGTCTTACAGGCGCGGGAGATGCGGTGCAGGCGAGCGGCGAGTTTGTGGCAGCGGATTTATTTTCGCTGTTAGGTGTGAAGCCGCTGCTGGGCCGGACGTTTGCGGCGGGAGAGGATGAGATCGGGGCGGCTCCGATCGCGATGATCAGCGAAGGATTGTGGCGGCGCAAGTTTGGTGCGGCGACTGACATTGTTGGCAAGAGCATTACTTTGGATGGCAGAGGCTACACGATTGTGGGCGTGGTCCCGGCTAGTTTTCACTTTGCAATGTTTGGCTCGGGCGGGCAACAAGATGTGTATGTGCCGGTGGGGCAGTGGGAAAATAATTTGCTCAATACGCGGAGCGCGGGGCTGGGCTTTCACGGCATCGGGCGGCTGAAGCCGGGAGTGACGATCGAGCAGGCGGCGGCCGACATGAGCGCGGTCACGAACAATCTTGCGGTCGCTTATCCCGATGCCAATAAGGGGATCGGCGCGAGCCTTATTCCGCTGAAGCAGTGGGTGGTGGGCGGAGTGCGGCCGCTGTTGCTGGTGCTGCTGGCGAGTGTTGGCTTTGTGCTGCTGATTGCATGCGTGAACGTGGCGAATCTTTTGCTGGCGCGCTCGACGGGGCGGACGCGCGAATTTGCGATTCGGTCGGCGGTGGGAGCGAGCCAGGGGCGCGTGTTGCGGCAATTGTTAATGGAGAGCGTTGTGCTGGCGCTGGCCGGCGGCGCGCTCGGCTTGCTGCTGGCGGCGTGGGGAACGCGGGCTGCGTTGGGCGTTCTGCCCACGACGTTGCCGCGCGCGGAGGAGATTGGGCTCGATGCTCGGGTGTTGTTGTTCACGCTGGCGATTTCACTCTTTGCGGGGGTGTTGTTTGGCCTTGCGCCGGCTTTGAAAATGTCGCCGGCGAATCTGCAAGACAGCCTGAAGGAGAGCGGCAGGGGCTTGAGCGGAACGCGTCACCGGGCGCAGGGCGTTTTTGTCGTGGTGGAAATGGCGATGGCGCTGGTGCTGCTGGCGGGGGCGGGGCTGATGGTGCGGAGCTTGACGCGGCTGTGGAATGTCGACCCCGGATTCAATCCTCGCAATGTGATGACGGTGGGCGTGTCGCTGCCGCCTTCGATGATGAATGCTTCGCCGGAGGCAATTCGCGCGGCTTTTCGCGAGTTTGATGAGAAGGTGGCGTCGATTCCGGGCGTGGAAGCGGTTTCCCAGACGTGGGGTGCGCTGCCTATGAGCGGCGACGACGAGCAAACGTTTTGGCTGGAGGGGCAGGCCAAACCCGCGAATGAGAATGAGAAGAATTGGGCCATCGACTATATCGCGGAGCCCGGCTATTTGAAGGCGATGGGCATTCCGCTGGAGCGCGGGCGCTTTTTCGGCGCGCAGGATAACGAGCATTCGCCACGAGTCATCGTGGTCGACGATGTGTTTGCGAAGAAGTTCTATCCGTATGAAGACCCGATTGGCAAACGAATCTTGTCGGACAATTTTGCTGGGCCGGCGGAGATTGTCGGCGTGGTTGGGCACGTGAAGCAGTGGGGACTTGATACGGATGACACGGAGAAATTGCGGGCACAATTTTACATTCCGTGCATGCAGATGTCGGATGGGTTCATTGCGATGGCGCCTTCGGGGTCAGCCATGATCGTGCGGTCGGACAACGCGGGGAGCGGGTTGCTCGATTCGATTCGCCATGCGAGTCAACAAATCAGCAACGAGGTCGTCATTTTTGGTCCGCAATCGATGGATGACGTTATCGCGAGTTCGCTCGCCAGACGGCGCTTTTCGATGATTCTGCTGGTTGTGTTTGCCGCTCTCGCGCTGCTGCTCGCGAGCGTTGGAATTTACGGCGTCATCTCTTACGTGGTGGGGCAACGCACGCATGAGATTGGAATCAGGATGGCGCTGGGCGCGAATCCGCTGGACATTTTGCGTCTTGTGCTCAGTGGAGCGGGAAGGCTTGCTGGTATCGGCGTCGCGGTTGGTCTGGTGTCCGCGCTGGGGCTGACCAGGCTGATGGCTGATCTTCTTTATGGAGTCACGCCGAACGACCCGCTAACTTTTGCGGCGGTTCCGACGGTCTTGATTCTTGTGGCCTTGCTGGCGAGTTATTTACCGGCGCGGCGCGCGACGAAGGTCGATCCGGTGGTGGCGCTGCGCTACGAGTAGGAAAAGGCGATGAACGGACTATTTCACGACATTCGATACGCGGTGCGGCAGTTGCGAAAGCACTTGGGCTTTACCTGCACGGCTGTTTTGATTCTTGGCCTCGGGATCGGCGCCAGTACAGCGATCTTCAGCGCGGTGAATCCGATTTTGTTCGAGCCGCTGCCGTATCCGCATGCCAGCCGGATCATGACGATTTGGTATGCGGGGGAGGACGGCTCGCGGACTCCGCAAACTTTCCATACCTATCGCGAACTGGCGGAGCGGAATCGATCATTCGAGGCGATTGCCGTAATGAAGGCATGGCAGCCGACTCTCACCGGGGCGAACGAGCCGGAACGGCTCGATGGGCAGCAGGTAAGCGTGGGTTTCTTCCGATCGCTCGGCGTGGAGCCGGCGGTTGGCCGCGACTTTCAGACTTCTGACGATGTGTTCAACGGGCCGAAGGTAGTCATCCTCAGCGACGGATTATGGCGGCGGCTGGGCGGCGACAGCGCCATCGTTGGACGGCAGGTCAGGCTCGACGACGACAGCTACACGGTGGTTGGCGTGATGCCGTCGGGATTCGAGAATGTGCTGTCTCCCTCCGCGGCGGTATGGTCGCCGTTGCAGTACAACGCGGAAAATATCACTTCGCTCGAGACGCGGGAGTGGGGTCATCATCTGCGGATGGTGGGACGCTTGCGCGCAGGCGTGAGCATCGATCAAGCGCGTGGCGATCTGGAGTGGATCGCTCAGACTCCGGTGACGGAATTTCCCAGGGCGGTCTGGGGGTCGCTTAAGCACAGGCTGATCGTCAACTCGCTACAGGACGACGTGACGCGTGGTGTGAAGCCGGCGCTGCTCGCGGTTCTCGGCGCAGTGCTTCTGTTGCTGGTTATCGCTGGCGTGAACGTGACGAACCTTTTGCTCGCGCGCGGCGCTCGGCGACGCAGCGAATTCGCCGTGCGTGCAGCGCTGGGAGCGCAACGCACGCGGCTGACGCGGCAGTTAGTTACGGAGAGTGTGCTGCTCGCGGCATTCGGCGGTGCGGTCGGGTTGATGATGGCACAGTTTGGCGTTCGCGCGCTGGTGGCGCTCAGTCCACCCGAACTGCCGCGGGTGAACGCAATCGCCGTGGACCGTACAGTATTTGCGTTTGCATTGGGCATCACGGCAGTGATCGGCATAGTGGCTGGGCTGATTCCGGCGCTGTACGCTTCACGGGCCGACCTTCAGATCAATTTGCAGCAAAGCTCGCGGCGGACCGCTGGTGGCCATCGACTGACGCGCAGGTCGCTGGTGGTGGCCGAGGTCGCGCTTTCCCTGGTGCTCCTGGTGAGCGCGGGATTGCTGTTGCACAGTTTGCGACGCATGTTCGCCGTTCCTACGGGCTTCAACGCCGCCCACTTGCTTACCATGCAGGTGCAGACCTACGGGCGGCGATATGACAATGACCGCGTCTGTCATCAGTTTTTCGAGCAGGCGCTGGAGGCGGTGCGCCAGGTACCGGGCGTCACGGCGGCTGCGTTCACCAGCCAGTTGCCGCTGAGCGGAGACTCGGATGTGTATGCCGCACATTTTGAGAATTACTTTTCTGAAGAGGGTGGGTATGCGGTGTTTCGATATGCGGTGACCCCGGGTTATTTCGAAACCATCGGCATCCCTCTGGTGCGCGGTCGGCTGCTCGACGCGCATGATGTGGCAGGAGCGCCAGAGGCGATGGTGATTAGCGAATCGCTGGCCAAGCGCAGGTTTGGCGATCAGGATCCGGTGGGCAAGCGGGTTCAGGTCGGCGGCTCGAAGGGTGCCGCAGCCATCTTCACCATCGTCGGCGTGGTCGGTGACGTGAAGCAGTTGTCGCTGGCGATGAGCGAATCGGATGCGGTGTACACGACCACCACGCAGTGGCATTGGGCGGATGGAACGCTGTCGCTCGTAGTCCGCGGGCGCGGCGATGCGGCGGCGCTTACTCCGGCCATCAAGAAAGCAATCTGGTCAGTGGATAAGGATCAGCCGATCGTACGAATCGCCACGATCGATGACTTACTGGCGGTGTCGGCGGCGGAGCGACGGTTTGTGCTGATCTTGTTTGAAGCATTTGGGCTGGTGGCGCTGGCGCTGGCGGCTACCGGAATTTATGGAGTTTTATCGGGCAGCGTTACCGAACGGATGCGCGAGATTGGTGTGAGGGCGGCGTTGGGCGCGACTCGCGGCGACATTGTCGGGTTGGTGATTCGGCAGGGGATGACGCTGACCTTGATTGGAATGGCCATCGGGATCAGCGGAGCAGTGGCAGCAAGCCAGATCCTCGTGACTCTGCTGTTTGGCGTGTCGCGGCTGGATCTCACCACGTATCTCGGCGTGATCGCGCTGCTCGGAAGCGTTTCGCTGATTGCATGCGGCGTACCGGCGTGGCGCGCGGCGAAGGTCGATCCAGTGTTGGCGCTGCGGTACGAGTAAGGGAAGGAGGAAACCATGTCCGGACTGGTGAACGACATTCGATATGGCATGCGGCAGTTGCGGAAGAGTCCCGGGTTTGCAGCGGTGTGTATCTTTACATTGGCGCTTGGGATTGGCGCGTCTACACTCATCTTCAGCATCGTGTACAACGGCGTGCTTCATCCGTTTCCGTATCGCGGCGCGAACAGGCTCGTATCAATCAGCGTCGAAGCGGCGGACAACGAGCGCGGCGGTCACGGAATGTATCACCTCGACGAGGTTGCAGCATTTCGCACTGGCAATCACAGCTATGAAGACATCCTGGCCTACGGGCTGTGGTACGTCATTTATACGCACGCCAATACTACGGAGCAGGTAAAGGGCGTTGGAGCAACGCCGAATGCGATGGAGTTCTGGGGTGTGCCGACGCTCGTCGGGCGTGGTTTTGGCGAGAAGGACGTGCAGTCTGGGGCTGCGCCGGTGGTGTTGCTCAACTACAACTATTGGATTCGCGAGTTTCAGGGTGACAAGAATGTCGTCGGCACCACCATGATGATCAATGGAAGTGCGCGCACGATCATTGGAGTTATGCCGCCGAGATTTCAGGCGGCCGGCGCGGACTTGTATATGCCGATATCGTGGACGCGGCCGGAGCCAGCACGAGGCAGATTTGAATTTAGCAATGAGGATCCATTCTTTTTCTGGGCGACGGGGATTTTGAAAAAAGGGGTAAGCCTGGAGACGGCGTCGGCGGATATCGATGTGATCGCGCGGCAAGAGGCGAAAATCCATCCGGACGATTATCCGAAGAAATTCCGCGTAACCACGAAGAAGCTCAACGATATTGTGCTCTCCGATTTCAAGCAGACGCTGCTCCTGTTGTTTGTCGCGGCGGCGTTGGTGCTACTGATTTCCTGCAGCAATGTGGCAGGACTTCTATTGGCGCGCGCCAGTGCGCGGACCAAGGAAATCGCTTTGCGGGCATCGCTCGGAGCGAGCCGGACGCGGCTCATCCGACAGCTTTTATGCGAGAGCCTGTTGCTGGCGGTGGCGGGTTGCGTGGTGGGCTGCTTTTTGGCTTACGCGGGATTGAAAGCCGCTCTCAGTTTGACGCAGCTACCTACCATCCTTCCGTTGGAATCGGCGGTGTCGCTAAATCGTCCGGCATTGGCCTTCGCGATCGGCGCTTCGTTTTTGTGCACCGTGTTGTGCGGATTGGCGCCGGCGCTGCATGCGATCCGCACCGACTTGCAAAAGGGACTGGCCAGCACAGGAGTGAATGTGAACGCCACATTCCAGCACAGCAGGTTTCGGTCTGCGCTTGCGATTGGGCAGGTTGGGCTGGCTTTGCTGCTGTTGACTTGCGCCGGGCTGGTGGCGCGGAGTTTCATCGCCCTCGCGCATGTGGATCTCGGAGTGAGGCCGGAAAATGTTTTCACTGCGGTTGTTCAATTCCCCAAGGGGCGGTATACGACGGCGGAAGAGAAAAGAGAATTTTTCGACCGTTTCTTGCCGCAACTCAATTCTCTGCCCGGGGTGGTGAGCTCAACGGAGTTGATCAGCCTGCCTTTGCTCTTTGCGCCGCGCGGCGATGTGACGATTCCCGGCAAGCCGCATCATGAGACATGGATGACGGCCCTCGACTGGTGCAGCGAAGGCTATTTTCAGACCCTGGGCCTGCACCTGCTGCACGGCAGACTGCTGACCGCAAATGATATTTTGTCGGCGCAAAAAGTCGCGGTGGTAAACGAAAAGCTTGCCCGAAAATACTTTGGCGATGAAGACCCGATTGGGAGGCAAATCAAATTCAACGTGATGGACGAACTTCCGGAAACACCGCACGACGCTTATTTCGAGATCGTCGGTATTGTCAGCGATTCTCGTACGTACGACTTCGAGGGAGGAGTGATGGTGCTTAGAAGTCGGCAGAACACCCTTCCCCAAGGATTCGTGCCGTACTCGATTTCCGGTTTCGGGGACCGCGCTATCGCCATGCTGACTCGGGTTCCGCCGACTTCGCTGGTGAAAAACGTCCGGCAGGCGCTCTGGTCGATCGATCACGATCTCGTCCTGGCTGCGCCCGATGTAGGAGGAGCCGCTGGTTTCTCACTGGGAACCGTGATGGATGCCCTCGTATACAAGAGGCCGAGATTCAGTGCAATTGCGTTTGGCGCTTGCGCTTCGCTGGGATTCGCTTTGGCGATTGTCGGGCTCTTTAGCGTGATGACGTACATTGTCTCGCTGCAAACGCACGATATTGGAATTCGCCTCGCGCTCGGGGCGCCGCCGTCCGTGATTCTGCGCATGATGATGAGGCGCGGGTTAGCGCTGATTGGGAGCGGCGTGGTGATTGGTTTGCTGGCGAGCCTCGGGGTTACACGCCTTCTTGCCAGCCAGTTTCACGGCGTTTCCGCGACCGATCCTTTGACCATGGTAGTTGTCGTTGGAACCGTGATGGGGGCCGGGTTGGCCGCCTGTTTCTTTCCAGCACGCCGCGCGACCCAGGTCGACCCGATGACCACGCTGAGGAATGAGTAAGGACTTCATAGGGCGGTTGGAAGGGAAACGTTATGGAGACGATCTTTCAGGACCTGCGCTATACGTTGCGGCAACTCTTCAAGAGTCCGGGTTTCACCGCTACAGCCATTGTTACTCTGGCTCTGGGTATTGGCGCGAATGTCGCTGTGTTTAGCGTGATTAATGCCAGTCTGCTCAATCCGAGCGGGGTGCCGCATCCGGATCGCGTGGTTGCTCTGCGCGCGAAGTATGCGATGGGGGACCTCGGCAACATTAATTTGTCGCCTCCCGATTTTGCCGACGCGGCGGCGGGGAAAAATATTTTTACGTCGGTCGCGGTGATGAAAAAAGATGCCTTCAATTACAGCGTCAGTGGATCTACGCCAGAGCGGCTTAGCGGGGCATCGGTTTCGTGGCAGTGGTTCGATGTTTTCTGGGCTCGCCCGCAGTTGGGTCGAGTGTTTCGTCCGGAAGAAGACCAGCCCGGTTCGAATCACGAAGTTGTTCTGTCTTATGCGGCCTGGAAGCGGCGTTTCGGCGGCGATCCTGGAGTTATTGGGCGCACGCTTCTGCTGAACCAGGAGTCTTATCAAGTCATTGGCGTGATGGGGCCGGAATTTAATTGGCCGAATCAGGCGGAGCTCTGGGTGCCGCTGGCCTTGCCGACGGCCAGCTATTCCGATAATCACCTTCGCCATAACGAATATTTATTTTCTGTGGCGCGGCTGCGTCCCGGGATTACGAATGACCAGGCGAGCGCCTATCTTGCTCTGCGAGCGTCGCAACAGATTGCGTCGGAGGGGCTGAGCAGCTATAGCCAGGCTGCGGGTTGGGGGATGTTCTCCATGCCGCTGATCGACTTTGTGGCGGGCGATCTGCGGAAGCCGCTTTTTCTTCTGCTGGCCGCGGTCATGTCAGTGCTGTTGATTGCTTGCGCGAACATTGCCGGGTTGCAACTTGCTCGGGCGTCGGGAAAGCAGCGCGAGGTGTCGATCCAGATTGCGCTCGGCGTGAGCCGCTCACGGCTGATTCGCAGTGCGTTGCTGGAGAGCCTGGTGCTCGCGTGCGCCGGAGTGGGCTTGGGTTTAGTGATTGCACAAACGACGATTCCGTTGTTGCTGCTTCTAGCTCCGGCGAGTTTGGCGCGCAATCTCGCGATCCATGTCGGTTGGCCGATCCTTGGTTTTGTAACTATGGTGGGCGCCGCGTGTGTGTTTTTCTGTGGCGTTGCGCCGGCGTGGCAGATGACGCATTCACGCTGGTTCCAGACATTGCAGGAGGGCGGGCGCTCGGAGACGTCGAGCCGCGGACGGCAACGCTTGCGCTCAGCGTTGGTGGTCACGGAAATAGCGGTGGCCATGTTGCTTCTCGTCGGGGCGGGACTGTTGGTACGCAGCCTGCAGCAAGTCCAGCAGCTTGAAACCGGCTTTAATCCGCGCGGGCTGATGTCGGCCACGGTATCGCTGCCTCGGACGGTTTATAAAACCGACGAGCAACAGGCTGCTTTCTTCGCGAGCGCGGAAGAGCAGCTTAAGAATTTGTCAGGAGTGAAGAGTGCGGCAATCGCCGACGCGCTGCCTTTTGACAACAACGGCGGGTCAGCTTCCTTCAGCATCAAAGGTCGGACGGAAGCGCCTGATAGCCCTGGCCCTCACGGAAATATTCGGCTCATTTCGCCCGACTATTTCGCAACGCTTGGCATTTCCTTGGTGCGCGGCCGGGTTTTTTCGCCGGAGGACCGGCAGAAGACAGAGGCTGTCGCCATGGTCGACGAGATTCTGGCGCGACGTTATTGGCCCAATGAGGATCCTCTAGGGCAACACATCAACTTCGGCGACAAGACCCCGTGGATGGAGATCGTTGGCGTTGTCAAACATGCGAAGACGTCGTCTCTGGAAGCAGACAACACGGAGGGGTATTACTACTTGCCGATATCACAGTCGCCGCCACGAATGGCTTCGCTTCTGGTGCGCAGCAGCGGAGCCGATCCTGAGAGCCTGGTGAGTTCGATGCAGAGGGCGGTGAACGCGGTCGACGCGAGCTTGCCGTTGTATGACGTCAAAACCATGGAGCAGCGAGTGGACGAATCATTGACTGGCCGCCGTTTTCTGGTGCTTTTGTTATCCGCATTTGCGGGGCTGGCGCTGCTGCTGGCGGCAGTCGGACTTTACGGCGTGATCAGTTATTCGGTTCGCATGCGCACGCGGGAGCTGGGCATTCGCATGGCTCTCGGCGCCCAGCGCACCGATGTCATGGGATTGATCCTGGGGAAGGGTATGCAGCTGGCGGCGATAGGCCTTGTGCTTGGCCTCGTGGGCGCGCTCGCAGCGGGCAAAGTACTGTCGAGCCTGCTCTATGAGACGAGCTTACTGAATCCGCTTACATTGCTGACGACGATATTTCTGCTCACGGCCACAGTTTTACTGGCGTGTTATGTTCCGGCGCGGCGGGCCGCGGCGCTTGAGCCGATGCGTACTTTGCGGGAGGAGTAACTCAACTTCTCGGGTTGACTCCTGGGGGACTTACAGACGACCTATGATCCGACTAAAGAATATCGAACGCAGTTATAAGACCGGGGCGGGGCAGACTTGGGTTCTGCGGCGCGTCAATCTGGAAATTCAGCCGGGCGAGTTCATCACGGTGATGGGGCCGTCGGGCGCGGGGAAATCCTCGCTGCTCAACGTGCTGGCGTTTCTCGATGACCAGTGGGCGGGCGAGTATTGGTTCCGCGAGCAGGCCGCGCACACGATGAAAAGGAAGGAGCGCGCGGAATTGGCGAAAAAGAATATCGGCATGGTGTTTCAGAGTTATCACCTGCTCGACGATCTCACGGTGATGGAGAACATCGATCTGCCGCTGTCTTATAAGGATATTCCACGCAACCAGCGGCAGAGTCTTGTGGCCGACGTGCTCGATCGGTTCCGGATCGTCGCCAAGAAAGATCTTTATCCGAGCCAGTTGTCGGGCGGGCAACAGCAATTAGTTGGAGTGGCGCGCGCGGTGATTCATAAGCCGGTGCTGCTGTTGGCGGATGAGCCGACGGGGAATCTGCATTCCGATCAAGCCAAGGAGATCATGGAGCTCTTCCGGGAATTGAATCAGCAGGGAACGACGATTGTGCAGGTCACTCACTCGGAGGCGAACGCTGCTTACGGGACGCGCACGATTCAGATGCGGGATGGCTGGCTGGTGGGGGACACGGCTCATCCGAATATAGGTGCGGCGAATATAGCTGCGACGAGTTCGACTGCGACGAATTCAACTGTGACTACGGAGCCTAGCGATGTGGCGGTGAATCGATGAGGGCTAGTTTTTGGGCGTTGCGATGCGGCACTACATTAATGGCGGCGGTATTTGTACTTACGGTAAGTGCGTCTCGATCTCAAGCTCAGATCAGCACTCCGGCGGCACTAGAAATGCCAAAGTCGCACAATCCGCTGCGGCCGTATATGGGGGAAAACGCGGCGCAGCCGACGCTGACGAATTCGCCGCGGCTGGACAAGCTGATTCGGGATGGCAAACTTTATTTGTCGTTGAAGGATGCGATTGCGCTGGCGCTGGAGAACAATTTGGATCTGGCGATTGCACGTTACAACTTGCCGATTGCGGACACGGATGTGTTGCGCACGCAGGCGGGCGGGAGCTTTCGCGGCGTGAATACGGGCGTAGTGCAAGGCACCCCGGGGGGAGGAATTGGGGGCTATGGAACGGGCGCGCCGGGAGGCGGCGCAGGTGGCACAACTGGCGGAGCGGGCGGAGCGGGCGCAGGGGCGTCGGGATTGGTGCAATCGACCTTGGGCGTGGGAACTCCGGTGTCGTCGTATGATCCATCGCTCAGTGTGACTGCGGGTGTCGAGCACCTGACGCTGCCGCAATCGAGCAAAGTGCTCTATGACGTAAATTCGCTTCAGTTGAATACCGCGCAGGTGAATGCGCTCTACACGCAGGCATTTTCGAGCGGGACTTCGATTTCGTTCGAGTTCAATAACAATCGGCAGACTACGAATAGCCCCGAAATTTTTCTTTCGCCAGCTTTGAATTCTTATTATCGTTTCACTTTTCAACAGCAGTTGCTGGCGGGATTCGGCTTCGGGCCGAATTTGCGATATCTACGGATCGCCAAGAACAACAAGAAAATTTCGGATATCGCCTTTAAAGATCAGGTGATGGCGACGGTCACGCAGATCGAGAATATTTATTGGGACCTGGTGAGTGCATACGAGCAGGCGCGGGTGAATGAGGAATCGCTGGCCTTTGCCAATCAGACATTCGACAACGCCAAGAAGCAATTGCAACTGGAGGCCATTCCGGAGATGGATGTGATGAAGGCGGAGGCGGAGGTCTCGAAGCGCGATCAGGATTTGACGGTGGCGCGAACGAATCTGGAGTTACAGGAATCGCTGATGAAGAACGCGCTGACGAAGAGTCTTGACGATCCGACGCTGGAAGAGATGCCGGTGGTGCCGACGGACCAGATGCAGGCCGCGAATACTTCGGCGGACACCAGCGCACCGATACTTGATTTGATTGAGGAAGGATTGCGGAATCGTCCGGAGTTGCTGGAGACGGACGTGGATTTGGCGAATCGGCAGATCAGCCGGCAGGCAGCTCGGAATGCGCTGTTGCCTTCGCTCGCGCTGGTCGGTTTTTATGGAGGCAGTGGGCTGGCGGGATTGGTGCCATCTGACGTCACGGTTACTTCGACCGCTCCGACCGACTTGATCGGCGGCTGGGAGAATGCGTTTAATAATTCATCCCCGGATTATTATGTCGGACTGAATTTGAATATTCCGTTTCGCAACCGCGTGGCTAAGGCCGATCAGTATCGTTCGGAGCTGGAGTATCGGCAGGCGGGGCTGCGCAGGGAGCAGTTGAGAAAGCAAATTCGGATTGAGGTGCGGAACGCGCAATATGCGCTGGAGCAATCGCGGGCGCGGGTGGATTCGGCGCGCAAGGCGCGCGATTTGGCCCAACGAACATTTGAGATCACCAAGAAGGAGCAAGACCTGGGATCGGGATCGAGTTATCAGACAATGACCGCGCAGCGCGATCTCTCCTTGTCAGAGCTGGACCTGGTTAATGCCATGACGGTTTACGAGAAGGCGCGAGTTGAACTTGATCGCGCTACGGGCGCAACTTTGGAACATAATGGAGTACTGATTCAGGATGCGGTCACGGGAACGGTGACTGCTTCGACTCCATAAGTCATGCCGACTTCGGCCAAGCCGCAAGATAGCCGTGCGTTTAAACCGGCGGACGAGCTTTCTCATCCGCAACAGAATCGCGTGCCGCGCATTCTCGCGGCCGACGACCAACCGCACATTCTCGAAGCGATTCAATTGCTGCTGCATCCCCAGGGTTATCGGGTGGAGAGCGCGAAGTCTCCGGCGGAGGTGAGGGAGGCTTTGGCATCGGATTCTGTCGTCAATTCCTATGACGCGCTGCTGATCGATTTGAATTACACGCGCGACACAACGTCTGGGCAGGAAGGATTGGACCTGCTGTCGGAAATCGTGGCGCTGGATAGTACTCTGCCGGTGATTGTCATGACCGCGTGGGGCAACGTTGAGCTGGCGGTGGAGGCAATGCGGCGCGGAGCGCGGGATTTCGTGCAGAAGCCCTGGGAGAACGAGCGGCTGCTGGCGATTTTGCGGACGCAAGTGGAATTGCATCGCGCGCTGCAGCGCGCTGAACGATTGGCGGCGGAGAATCGTTTGTTGCAGGCGCAGGGGCGTCCAGAGTTTATTGCGGCGGCGGCTTCGATGCAGCCGGTGTTGGAGACGATGGCACGGGTTGGTCCTTCGGATGCGAATGTACTGATTACGGGCGAACATGGCAGCGGCAAGGAAGTGGTTGCGCAGACGCTGCATGCTCTTTCTTTGCGGGCATCGCGAACGCTGGTGGCGGTGAATACGGGGGCGCTGGCGGAGGGACTTTTTGAGAGCGAACTGTTTGGGCATGTGAAGGGAGCGTTCACGGACGCGCGGACCGATCGCATTGGGCGCTTCGAGCTAGCCGATGGCGGAACGATTTTTTTGGATGAGATTGGAAATGTGCCGATACGGCAGCAGGCGAAATTGCTGCGCGTGCTGGAATCGGGAGAGATTGAGCGGCTGGGGTCGTCGCGCTCGCGGAAGATTGATGTGCGCGTGATTTCAGCGACCAATACCGATTTGCAGGCGGCGTGCGCGTCGGGACAGTTTCGTGAGGATTTGCTTTTTCGGCTGAATACGGTGGAGATTCGCGTGCCTGCGCTGCGGGAGCGGCGCGAGGATATTCCGACGCTGGCTATACATTTTCTGCGGCGCTATGCATCGCGCTACCGGCGGGAGATTGATGGCTTTGATGCGGCTGCGTTGCAGGTGATGGCGCAGTATGCGTGGCCGGGGAATGTTCGCGAACTCGAACATACGTTGGAGCGGGCAGTATTGATGTGTCGCGGACGGGAGATACAGCCGGCGGATTTGGGGCTGAATCTGCAGCGACCGCAAGGGCAGAATCTCGAAGAGTTAAGTTTAGAGGCGGTGGAGGCGCTTTTGATTCGAAAGGCGCTGCAACGTTTTCAGGGAAACATAAGCCAGGCGGCGGAGGCGTTGGGGCTGAGCCGGGGTGCGCTGTATCGGCGCATGGAAAAGTATGGGCTCTAATCATGTTGGTGGGTAGGTCGCTGTGTATGCAAGGACTTACGGGTGCGTGAAGGTGCGTTAGGGGGTGTTAAAAGGACGGACTGTGCGCCAACTGTGCGCCACTTTGGAACCAAGTTTTACGGAGCGAAAGGGGCAGCCGTTGGGCTACCCCGCTTGGCCTAGACGTTCTAGAACTTCCCCGTTCCGGTCATGAACTTCTCAAATTCTTACCGAAACCAGCTTTCTAATTCTTGGGTGGCGCTGGGCATACCGCATCACCACGCGGCGGTTCTAGCCATGCGATTCACGCTCATAATAGGTACTTGAACCTGCTGTTGCATGGTGGTAATGTGCGCGGCATGAGAGCACCCGCTGAAGCTGTCGCCGATGAGATTGTAAGACTATCGAAACATGGGATGATTCCGACACCGTTTCGCGTGGGGGACTTCAGAAAGCACTTCCCAGTCGTCAGCGAAAACCACCTCAATACGGTGCTCGCCAATTACGAACTGAATGGCAATAAGACTTGCAGCGGGTTAACCGCACGATTCGAGCGGGTTGGCAGAGGCTTGTATAAGCCGATTTGAAGGGCGCGGCCTAGTGGTCACTTGCCGCAGACGTGAAGGGGGCCAAGAAGCGCGGCTCGCCGTTGTTACCGACTGGCAATTAGGTTTTTGAAAGAAGTTCCCTCGCGAGAGCATTTCGTGATTTAATTTCCGATTCGATTTGGTTAACCGCAGTTAACGCTCCAACAATGAATTTATCAGCAGGCGTTAATAAAACGCCTTCGGTGTCGGTGATATTCTTCATCAAAATATTGGTAGCGAGTATCAATCCGGTGCCTTCGGCAAGAGTCTTATCGATGGGGTCAACTGGTCTCGATAGTCGCGCTGCGCTTGTCTGATTCGCAGCAAGACGCCTGACCTGTTCGTCTAGTTTTTGTTTATCCTCAGTCATTCTGTCTGCGTGCTCTCTCATCAGTTTGTATTCAGCCGCGATGGCAGGAGCACGGTCACCCTTCAATGAATCAATCTCAGTCTTCAGGGTTTCAATCGTCGCATCCTTCGCACCCAACTGATGCTTGACCACGTTATTGAACCAGACGCCGTAAACCGCCAACAGCACGGCCACGATTACGTTGAGCACGAGGGTGCAGACAGCGATGGTTGTCATTACTGAACCCCGTTTGGACGACCAGCCATTTTCCCAACTTCCTCCTTCAAACGGTCGTCGCGCTGTTTTTGGGCTTCTTTGGAGTTCAGTACCTTTAAAATCTCCGAGGCCGGTAGAACAAAACTTACGCCGACGTTTGATGTGTCACCAATCAACACGCTATCAGCAGGGGTGACCTCAAACGGTATAGCATTCTTAACATATCCGAGCATAACGCCCAACAGAGGGTATGATTCTTGAAGTACCATGCCTCCGTTACGATATCCTCCGAGGCTGAGGAATACCGGAGAACCGCTCTGTCCGGGCCAACTCCCCAGTTCCAAAGCGTAAACTTTTTCCTTTATATTCGTTCCTAGGGGAATTGGTTCATCTGAGAGCAACGCGATATAACCGTGACGAACTAAAGGATAGTTCCGGTTTTCACCTGTGAATTGGGGCATTAGACCGATAAGGTAAACTGCATCGCCCTCGACAACATTTGACTGCTTCAAAGAATTCTCACTTGTGAAGCTTTTTATCGGAAACACCATGTAATCAATTTTGGTGTAATCGAGTCGTATTTGGAAGACCGCGATATCAGCATTTGGGTCTTCTTTGTCATCGAGCCATGTTAGTTTTCCACTGTTGTCGCTTACTGGAATGTCATAGAAGGAGACACCCGTGCCGTTCTTGTTATTCATTCGAATGCGTACCTTGTCCAAATACTTTCCTTCCAAATCGTCTCTCAAAACATGCTTGGCCGTCACAAAATATGTAAATCCGTAATCCGCTCCTCCGCGTGGCTCTGGGTATTGCACGAGAAAGGCGGTACCGAGAGCGCCATCGAGTTCGACCACTTTACCGTCCTTATCCTTTACATGACCCCGTCCATAGACAAATACCACGGTCTTTTTCAACTGCTCCATCGTCTGAGCAGAGCAGGCAACAGCCGCCATCATAATCAACAGCAAGATTTTCTTGAACACCGTATCCTCCGTTAAAAGTGAAAAATGCTCTTGACCAGTGTGTACAGGCCCAAAAAATACATCAGCGTTTCGAAAAGGCAAAACGCCAGCTTCTTCGAAGTGGTCGCCCATTCCTCAACCCTTTGCTCAATCAGTTCAAATTTGCTGCGCTGCCTCATCTGCCCTGACCATAGCAAATACAAAGGCAATTAAACCAGTAGTAACCGTAGGCTCCTGTGCAAAAACTGTGGAGGGGCGAAACATCCTGTGGAGGCGGAAGGAATTGACGCAGGCTGAGTCGCTTTGCTCAGTGGGCAAAAGGACTCAGCTTTGATTGCTTGCCGCAGCATATCCTCTATGAATGGTCAGACTCTACCGAAAGTGGCGTTTAATCTGCCGACTGCATAAAGTGCTACGCGATACGACAGAGCCGGGTAATGGCTTCATCATAGTTTGGAAGCAAATGAGAGTTGTCAAAGGCGCTTTCGCTCAGCAAACCGCCGCCCGTTACCTATGGGTAAAAGTTCGGGGAGAAAAATACAAAAACAAGAAATCTAACAAGATCAATTCCCTCTTGGATTCTTGTATTGCCGATAAACTCATTGATCCAGTCACAGTCAAAAGAGATGGCGAGGACAAGATTGTAATCAAGAACAGTTTCGCGGGCGAGGAGTTTTGCGGGCTCGCGGCTTTTCTGCAAGAGTTGTTTACCAGATACGACAAAGTTTGGAAGATACTAGTTTTCCCCGCGATTACGTTCGTGGCTGGGATATTGGTTCCATACCTGCCTCGTTTTCTACATGCCCTCCAGAGTGCTATTGCGCGGTAGTAGTGGATTTTACTTGCAGTTTTCCACGCACTCCCATTTGTACAGCGTCAACGTTATCGTGTTGGGCTTCGTGGCCCTGTCGGTAGCCGCCTCGCTTGTGCTTTGCGTCCTCGGCGGCATCCTGATCGAAGCGACGGAGCCGACGCGATGAGCGATACCAACTTACACACCGGCGCGGGGGCTAAAAAAGTTCGTCTTGCTTCTCGGTCAACTCCTTGGCCGCTTTCTTGAACCCCGTGGGGTCGATTAAGGGGATGTTCGGCTTTGCGCCTGCAAACAGTTCCGCAATGGTTAGAATTTGGATTTTCGGGTACTTACCGTAAGGTGTTTCAAAGTATCCAGTCTTTACTGCTTCGGTCTGCATCGGCTTGGTTGGTTCTGCCAAGGTAATGAATAACCCGATTTTCGCTTTCTCCCGGTCAACGACATGAGCCAAGTCCCGTATCATCGCCACGCTGACGTTCTCCCCGCCTTTCACCGAAACAATCACTTTCTCCGTAATCTTGCCATCGGGCTTGAAATAGATGAAACCATCTATGCCGCTGTCGGCTCCCTTCTTTTTGCCACCATAGGGAACAGCATCCACAAGCGACACAGCCCACCACTGGAATTGATACTTGTCTTGAGCGGCAAGAGCGCGAGCGCCGTCAATGTCCGTGGGTGTGCCATGCACTTCAAAGGTGATGCCGGGAAATGCGTCTTTTAGACGCTTCTCGATGAGCGAAATGGCAAGGTGGGTGATGTCGATGCCAATCCAGTTTCGCTTGAGCTTTTGTGCGGAATGAATCGTGCTTCCGCATCCGCAGAAAGGATCAAGTACAGTGTCCCCCTCCTTGCTACTGGACTCAATTACACGCGCCAACAGCCCTTCCGGCTTTTGCGTCTGGTAACCCAATTTTTCTCCCTCATGACCGATCCATTTAACATCTTCGTCAATGCACTCGTCAGTGCCATAAAGGGTGTCGTTTGTGTAAGGCTGGCACGCCCAAATGTCTTGGTATGGAGTCCCGCTGCTGATGTATTGCTTGTACTTGGGCTGTCCTTTTCCCTGTTTTGGAATGTAGATGAACCCCTTGTCGTTCAACCACTCCAACTTTTCTTGGGTTATCCAAGTGGCAGCGTCGGGCGGAAGCGATTCCGCTATCGTCGATGGTATGGCCCAATGCCTCCCAACTGTGGTGGGATCAAACCCGTGCCACGGCTTGCCGCTGTCGCCTTGGCGCGTCCCCGGCCCTGTAAGCATATTGGTTCGATAAGCCCCGTGTTCGTCCTCCTCAGTAAACCATTCCCGCACATAGCCGCGCATCAACGGACGTTCGCCCGGCTTGAAATAGGCCGCATCGGTTTTAGCGAAAAACAAGATTGTGTCGTGAATCGGCCCGTACTGCCGTGAGAGTTTGTTGTGTCCGCTGCTACGTCTCCAGATGATTTCACTGCGGAAATTCTTGGGGCCAAATACAGAATCCATGAGAAGTTTCAGATAATGGCTAGCGGTCGGGTCGCAATGCAGGTACAGGCTGCCAGTCGGCTTCAAGACGCGGTGCAATTCCAATAGGCGAATGGCCATCATGGTGAGATAAGCCATCATGTCGTTTTCTTTCAGAAACGAACGCATAGCGCGAAGCATCTCCGCTACGTCGCTGTTGCCGCTTTTCATCACTTCATCGAATGCATTTTCTGCATGGTCGTTCCAGTGCCAAGTATCCTCGAAGACTTCAATTTGAGCCTCAGACTTTTGGCCTGTGGGGGCTTTGAATAGTACGTTGTAGGTGGCTTGGCTGTTAAAAGGCGGGTCGAGGTAAACGAGGTCAACGCTTTCACTGGCGACGGAATCACGCAACACTTGCAGATTGTCGCCATAATAGAGTGTGTTCATGCGGTCAGCATTTTTTGGCAGAAACTTATGATACCAGCGAGAGGCCGCAAGAGGCAGTTGCAGGGTGGATTCGTTGTGTATTTGCCGCAGGAATAGCAATCGTGTAGCCTTCTCGCATCAGAGCAACCCGAAACTTGATTCGGGGACGTTTATTTTGAGGCTCGAAATTCATGGATGGTTGGGGAGGTCGCTTTGATGGCGGGAGATAAAATGGTCAAAACGACTGAGAGGATAGGTTTGACCACGATACTAATAGGAGCGATTGATTGGTTTACTAGGTACGATCTTGTTAAAGGTCTCGTTACCAAGGTCGCCGGGGCCGGGTTTTCTGCTTACGTCGCTCAATGGTGGCTCAGTCCTCTGATTTTGGTCATTGGGTTTGGATTGCCGTACTTGCCTCGTATTATAGAGTTTCTCATATCTGTTGGGAGCCCTCCTCATTATGAGCCTGCAACATGGGACAAACCACCAAGCGTAAAAGCCTCCGTCGAAGACAGCGGGAACTCTAATGCAACCGGCGGTTCTGCGACGGCGACGATAGGGGATATACATATTCATCCCCCCATGGTAGCGACATCTTCGTCTTCGACTCAACTCCCAGCGCTGCCGAAGTTCACGCCTCGCAGAGAAAGGGTCGTGTATATAGAGCACAGTGAACCTATAGTAAGGGCAGTACATCTCGATAACGAAAATGTGTGGCGTATAGGGGCAACACGCAATTATGGGGACGAAAACGCTGTCGGCATTCTTTTGCCATTATATTTCGACGCCAAACAGTCTGATGCCGGAGCGCGAATGGAATATACGCGAGTTCATTTAATTTTCAAGACTTCATCGTTGCCTCCGGTCAGAGTCGATCACGCATGTTGGGTAAACGCTTCTTATGACACAATGGAACTCGACGTAGGGGAAACGAAGCACATTGTATTGGCCCTGCTAGTGACGGGAAAGGAATCAGAATCAGTAGCACCTATAACGATTAGTACCAATCGAACTAAATCCGATTGGTATAGGGAATCTGGCGGGGAGGTTCTGGAATACATTGAACTCCAAACGAATGTCTACAATTTGGAGGCCGTAGTAATTTGGGGAGGCAACGGAGAATTCAGAAAGATAATCGAGCTATCTTTGGACTTATCGGACATACCTAAGCTGCTTTCTCAGGGTTCGTGATTGACTATGCCCACCAAACGGAAGAAAAATTCACGCGACCTCGCTGCAAGAGGTTTCTGTCCGTCGTGCAGTAAATTCACAACCCAAGGGCCACATCTAAACGGTATCGGCTTCCTTTACATCTGCCGCAGGTGCCCGGACACTCGCTTGCTAGAACGTGTGGAGTTCGCCAAAGCCAGTGGCGAAATCGTTTCCCACGAATTCATTGAACTCACTGCGGAACAGTGGCAGGCGGTTTGCGATTGGCACGAGAGCCGGATGGGGGAGATTTGGGAATTCGAGAGGAAGACTATGCAATCCATCGCTAAAGAGTTCCCCGCGTTGCTCGTGAGCGTATTGACGCCCGTTGGTGCTCTGAAAGGGTCGGCATGAAACTCTGGCATCTGTAGATCAGCGTGGAGGTTTGCCGAATGCATGCAAGATCGTGGAAATGGTTCCATTACTATTGGCGATTTGCCCAGTATCTCGGGAAGGAGTGCTATCAGACATGGAGGCGGGAGGTGCTCGCTTCCGTGGTCATAGGCTATTTTCTGGCCGTTCTGACGACAAATTGGAAAGACTTCAAGACAGCATTACTCGCAACTGGTTCGGCGCTTGGATGTTTCGTTATTTGGCACGCCCTTCGCGTACCTTGGATTGTTCATAAGTCAGTGCATGGGGAGAGCGAGAAAGAACTGGGATTTTTAGCAGGCGCATTCGGAATTATCGTCATCTTGGCTACGTTAGTTGGTGGCTGCGAATTAGGGTTGACGTTGTGGAATGTAAAACCGGCGTGCTTGATCACGTCGGTATTTCAAATTGATCCGGGGGCAAGTAATGCCGAAATTGCAGACCTAAAAATAAAACTCGCCGCTGCAGAAAAAACCAAGAAACCGCCGGTATTGGTTCAGCATGACCCGGTTATCGACCAAATACTCAAAAGTCAGCAGGATCAGATAGCACAACTGAGGACTCAATTTCCATGCCCAAAGAAAAAAGCGTTGGAGTTGTCTAATGAAATAATCAAGTACGCAACAGATGCAATTAAAGACATGCCTCTTCCTACGATGGTCGGGGCAACCACAAAAGAAGAATCTGCTCGGCGGTTCCAGCATGATATAGCGGAGGAGGAAAGATGGCAAAATCAGTTGAATGCAGGGTTCCAGTATCAGTTTGCCCGACGCATCGCTGATCTTCAAGAAGATGTTAGGGCGCTTCATCTTCCCGGCCTGATGCCGGGTGGGTTGCCCGATGAAAGTTTCCTGCATTGCGACAATATGAATGGAAATCCTACTGCGATTGAAAAATGTGGAATTTCCCTTGGGAACTTAGCGAATAAACTTCCCCCATGTTAGGTCGAGGTTCGAGGCTGCGGGGCAGTGGCACATCGGTAATCCCCTAGCGTAATGCCCGGTAAGTCGCTGATTCTGGCCGCCTTGCGGGTGTCCTCTGTATACTGGGGATAGAGGGCAATCAAATGAAAGCGTTTTGCACAGTAGTCCTGATGCTGGTCGGCATGTGGGTCACGATAGTGCTTTACAGCGGTCGCAATGAACCGGACTTTTCCGCCGCTTGCGTCGGTATGGTCGTTTTCCTGACCCCGTGGCTCATGGCTGGGTGGGCGGGCGTTTTGTCTATTCGTTGGTTACAGCGGGTTTTCGGAAGCGGCAGGTAATTCAATGCCCAAAGCCAGACTGACCATCCCCAAATTCCCGTTCCCAAATCCGAAGATGACGCTAGACCAATTCGTTGACCAATATACCGATTGGCGATGGGTCAATCCTGAGGGGCGTCCCAAGGTAGTGAAGGCATTCCAAAAGTTGTGCCTGCTGCTGCCCGATAAGGTTTGGCTGGATGCGCCGAGCATCCGCTTCTTCGCCCCCGATTCATGGCATCACGGAATGTGCACGCAGATACCTACCAGCGATCCGGAGACTGCTTTCATTTATCTTGCCCCCTCGCTCGAACGGGCTCCCCAAGCCGAAGTTGATTTCACCGTGGCGCATGAGTTCGCCCATGCGGTCTTGGGGCATCACAGGGACAACCAAGCCCTGACCCCCAAGGAAGTGAAGGAGGGTTATCTGAGTTTCAATCACGAGAAAGCCGCCGACCGATTGGCCAAGAAATGGGGCTTCACCATCCCCGAATATCGGAAGGGAAAAATCTAAAGTTATTTCTCGGCCAAACTTTTATTTGTTGGTTTCCGGCTCCGAGGATTTGGTTGGTTGCAAGGCTGCGATGCCTGCCTGTGCAGCACTAACAGCAGACGGGACAAATTGTTCGACAACAGGTGCGGCATGTCCTGCAAGCATGGTTGCGGCGGGGTTGCTGGCAATCTTACTGACAGAGCCTATCTCATGCAGCCCCAGTCCCATAATCACGCTTTCTTTGATTACATTCGGCAGCGAGGACTTGTACACCGCATAGCCAATTATACTTTTCGCCGCGACGGTCGGAACGTGCTTCGCGATATCGGTAACGAATTGCCCCAGTGCTTGCGGAGTTTGGGAAATAGCTTGAATAGTTTGCTTGACCCCTTCTGGGCTTTCGTCGCCTATCACCAAGTTCTTGAGAGAATCAGAGATGGGCTTGCCTGCCTTGGAATCCGCCGCCGCGTTTCGTAGTATGTCCCCACTAACCTTCATGGCGTACTTATAAACTTCCGGAGTATTCATCCGATCTTCCATGGCCCGGAGCCCCATGCTTACAGCCGACCCGCCGAGACTAACCCCTCCAGTCAACAATCCTTGGTAAGCGGCTTCGCCGCCCGTCTCGCCGTGAAGCATTCCCTGTGCGGCACTGACGCCACCACTACGTAGGGCACTCCCACCTGTATTGATGGCTGCTTCCATTGCAGATTTAGCAAAGGGGGATGCCTTCTCATAGGCATCTGCAAGTTTTCCAATCTTCAAAATTTTCTCGCCCATGGACAGGGTCTTCAATGCCTCATCGCCAAGGACGAATTCCGCAATGCCTTCGGCCCCCACCCCAACTTTTTCCCCTGCGGTCTTTGGGGTAGTGAGGTCATTCATAATCGCTGAACCCTGACCACGGGGGCCGGTGCCCGCCATGTCTTGTACGGACGCATGACCCGGCAAGCCCACTGCATCCCCGATTTTATTGCCGATGGCGTCTGTGGCATTAACGATGGATTGCCCCGTCTGCCCCGCGCCTTCTAAAACACCTTTGCCAAGATTAGTTGCCAGTTGCTTCGCTTGTTGAAACATTGACGGGGCCGGTGCGGGGGATTCCCCCAGCGCATTACCCTTGGCATCATGAAAATAATATTTTCCGTCACTGCCCGGAGCAATTCCTGTGGACTGGGCTTGTCCCATGTTGTTCCCTTGGGCATCGTGGTAATAAAAATTACCATCACTGCCCGGAGCAATCCCCGCTATTGCGGGGGCCGCAGGGGCTGGTGCTGGTGCGGTCTGAACTGGATCGGCCATCAGTTTTGTCCTTGCTTCGCTACGGGAACACTTTTACTCAGGTCGAGTTTGACCCCAGTTGGTGGCGGTGCGCCGGGTTTTGCTGGCGCAGTGCCGTGAATGAGGGCATCTCTGTGGGCCAACGAATCCGCTTGTGTGCCGGGCATAGCGGGGTGCAATCCCGCTTTCTGTAAGTATTTGGGAATGCTTTCATCCCACGTCGCTTGATAGCTGCGCATCTTGTCGGCCATGGAAGCCGCTTGCGTGACGATAGCTTTGTTCCGGAAGGTCGCATTGCCGAGGCTGGAATTTAATTCCTCTAAACCCGGTATGGTGCTATTGCCGTAAAAGTTTCCCAGTTCGTCCGTCACCGTGCCCAGTTTGTTTTGGTACGCCACATAATCCGGTGTGCCGACGATACGAGATTGCGGAGTATTTAACTGCTGCAATTCGTACAGGTGGTTGAAGGCCGTCATTCCGGCGTTAACCTTTACGGATTGTGCGCCCGTGGTGTATTGCGTGCGGGCAGTCTGGTAACTTTTCTGCTCCGTTTCGTCAAAGCCCGGATACGCACGATTGAGGTAGTTGACGTAGGCACTTTTTTCTTTGCCTTTCGGGAGCGCATCAAAACCTTCCCGTCCTTCTCCAATGGCCCTTACTGTGCCCCCCACATTCGGAGACAAGGATGCAATGTAAGCCTCGCCGGTGCTGGTGTTGTAGCCAAGGTTCCCACTGCCCTTCGCGGCGCTATATTCCTTGCCCGCATCGCTGGTCTTCAGGTACTTGTCGAATTCCGGCGACTGGTCATCCACTCGCCCGGTGTCGGGATTTTTCGGCAACGCTTGGAAGGCGGGGTCATTTTGCATTTTTGTATACGAGCCGCTGATGGCAACTGCCCTATCAGTATCCGTGCCCGTGCCCGCCTGCAGGCGCTCCATCGCTGCCTTGGCGCTCAGTTCCTCGGCCTCCGCGTTAGTGTGGCGCATCTGGCTGACCTTCTCGCTATAGTTCAATGCCCCCAGTGCATCGGTTGTGATATTCACATTCTTGCCGCTGGGGTCTTTGAGGGTGTATTGCTTCACTCCCTCATCGGGAACTTCAAACAGATGATAGGCATTGTCCGCACCAAACACGATACGGGCGCGATAACCATTTTGCGCCCCATCAAACAACTTGTTGTCCGTGGCATACTTTTCCGCCTCCCCCAAATCCTTAAAGGTCGGGGATTCCTGCCCACTTACTTGCAGAGGTTTTGCGCCTATGCGTTTCAGGGATTCTTCCCGATCCATTTGGCCTTGGCGGAAATCCGATTCCATTTTGGTAAGTTCAAATTGATGGATAGAGTTTTCCTGCGTCATGTTCTTCATCCGCATATCGTGCTCACTCATATCCCGCACGTCTTTGGTCTGCTGGCGGGCATTTTCTGCCAGCTTCAACTGGTAATCACGATCCTGACCCAGTTCTTCCCGCTGTTCCTTGCGCTGTTCCAGACTCATTTTCTGTTTCTGGGCCGCCATCGCTTGCCGTTGTTCCACTGCTTTGCCAATGCCGCTGAATACGCCCGCACCAATGGGCGCTTGTCCCTGTACTCCGAAGCCAGCCAAGGCACTCATCACCCCGCCGACGACGTTCTGGCTCCAGTTGCCCGGCGAAAGTTTGTTCGCGGTCAAAGTGTTTTGCGCGATGTTCTGTACTAATGGGGAATTAGGAGCACTATCCGTAGGTGTTGCTGCGGGCGCAGTGGGCGCTGGTGCGGCCAAAGGCACGCCTCCCCCACTGAGAGCGGGGTTGGCCCCACCTGCTAGAAGGGGATTGAACGCCCCCTGTGCAACTTGCCCCGTGCTTTGCGTTGTATCAGGTAATGGAATCATAAAAGTTGTCCTTCGTACCACTTAAATTCTCAGTATTAGCGGGAATGAAACAAATTCCCTTGACCAAAGGAATTTCCGTTAGCCGCCCATGCCCGTGAGGAAGTTCATGGCCTGCTCGCCGCCGGTGCTTCCGCCCGTCTGGTCAAGGTTCCCGAGGCCGCCTGCTGCGGCTCCCGCCAAGGACGTAACGCCCCCGGCAATCGCTTGTTCTTCCTGTGCTTGTTGCTGGGCAATTTGGTTGGCTTGGCCGAAAGACTGTCCTTCTGCCTGCTGCGTCAATCCGGCATAGGATTGCGGACTGTAGGCTTGTGCGAGGGATTGCATCCCGCCCAACGCCGTCTGGTAGTTCTGCCGACCCTGCGCGTAATTCGCCTGTGTGATACCCAGTTGCTCGCCGCTCAGTTGACCGCTGGCTCCACTAGCTAAACCAGCTTTGAGTTGCTGCTGCACGCCGGATTCAAGGGTGGAATCCCCCATACCAGCAGTCTGGTTGCCCACCGCCACGGCGGCGTTCTTGTACCCTGCGCCCGTGGTGTTGATGGCCTGCGTGTTGTAGGCCGCCAATTCTGGCGACGAAAATCCGGTCTGGTTGATTCCTTTGGCAAGGATGGGTGACAACTGACTGTTGATTTGCCCCAATACATTTTGCTGGTTGGCAAAATTGGTATTGAACGCCCCGCTGTACTGCTGCATGAAACCGGATTCCATTCCCTGAAGACTTGTTTCTTGTTGACTTGGCCCACACATAATTAAACCTCCAATTTGTAGTCATTGGAACCGGCGGGCAGGAAGCCCAACCGGCCGAGGAAGGCAATCAGTTTGGGACTGATGCTTTCCGTGAGGATATTTTGTTTCCCGTTCGCTCGGGCCAACTCACCAAGCACACGGAAAAATTCTATTGCGGCTCTTACTACCCTGCGCTTGCTGACCAGATGCTCGGGGGCAAATTGGGTATGGAGGCGATAACTGTCGTCCTCCTCTTCAACCCTCAGGTAGCAAACCGTGCCTTCTTCATCTAATAACTTGCAGGCAAATAAACACCTGCTCCCCGTCAGCCAGAAATCCCCACCTAGTTGCTGGTGCCACGGGTCGCTGGCAATCCATTCGCAAATTTCCGGTAGGTCGGTTTCTACACTTGGTATAAGCGTCATAAGGAGCGATAAATCGCTCACTTATGATTTGCGTAGCCTAATAACCCTAGAGCCCCGTCCAGCTAGTCTGCACGCCTGCGAGAAGCCCGGTAGCCACAAATACTTCGGCTTGATTCCTAGCGGCCATGAAATTGGTCTGCAATCCCGTCAGGATTGCGCCCGGAAGCACGGTTCCACCGCCGGAATTTCCGGCGTATGTCCACGTGTAAACGCCGGTGCTCATGTTAAGAACGACAGTCAGGTAGTAGCCGTTTGCCAAAGCGAAGGCTCCCTGATTCAATACCGGCGGGCTGCCAGAGACGCTGCCGCCAAGTTTGTACACGGCGGTCTGCTGTAAGGCTTGGAAATCTTGGTTGATGCTGACCAAAGCACCTATCGTGTCATTTTCTGTTACTCCCGCAATTTCGATTACGATTGGGGTTGTTAATGTAATCATGTGTTCCTCCTACTAGACTGCCGTGAGATTAACTTTTGACCAAGTAGCAGAACCTGCTGCCCCGGTCACGGTGCACACATACATATTTGTTCCGCTGTACATAAATTGCCCGGCGGTTCCTGCCGTCAGTGCGCTGGTCGGTGCAGTAGCCTGCGAGTTCAAGAAGTGGTTGCCCTTGTTGTCCACGCTGTAAATCGCCGTCGTGCCTGTGGTTCCAGCATACATATCAAGAAGCTTGTTGACCCCGCTGCCCAGCGAAGTCTCAGACGGCGCAATCTTCAACGCCGTATATCCGCCGGAGTTTGCGCCATTGACGGTCGCATTGATAATCGGAATGACTTGGACCGCAACATAGGACGACGAACTGGCGGCAGAGGGCATGAACACCAAGTTGGCAGTCGTGGCGAGCGGTGCCCCGAAAGATGCTCCCACTTGCGTGCCACTGGTGTTCGTTGCATAAATTCCGTTATAAGAACCGAAGGATACGAACGGCCCCAAAGCACTGGTATAAGCCTGCCCGCCGCAGTATTGGGCCATCGCATTGTAGGCATAAAACTGCACGTTATTTTGGGTCATTATCAACCCGAAACTGCCGTTGCTGGTCGTGCTTTGCGGATAAATTCGGAATTGCGGATAAATTCCCGTGGCGGCTGGGGTTGTCATCACGAGGATGCCAGAACCGGCTGTCGTGGAATCCAGCGTCAGAACATCGTTCGCCGTGGCGTTGTAAAACGAAACTTTTGTTGCGCTGAGCGTGCCTGAAGCGGTAAACGGAGCAGCGCCAACCTGCACTGTACCTGCTGCGCTGCGTGAAAGGAATGTGTCTCCGTTCCATGACAGGTTTGTGAGTGTAGGAAGGTTCAGTGCGGTGAAGCCGCTGCTCCCGCTGTGCGCTATGTTCAGACTGCTGTTGCCGTTGGTGCCAGCGACGAGGGACGACTGAATCGTCCAAGTATCTGCGGCGGACGCCGACCCTGTGTAGTAGTTCGCGGCGAGTTCAAGCAATGGGGAAGCGTTCGTCGTGACCGCCGAAGCGACCGTAGTATTGGCCCAAAGCCACGCCGCTGCGCTCGTCTGGTTGAATGTAGAGGTGTAAGCGGCATTGGCGAGGGTCAAGTTGCCGGTTGCGTTTCCTTCTACGTTCCATGCGAAGGAAGTAGGGATACTGGGTGTGCCGCTCAAGGCAGCATAAGCAATCGAGCCAGCAGCAAAAGAAGTCGTGCCGCTGACGGTGATGTTGGTGAATGCCGCCGTGCCGGTGAAGGTGGGGGATGCTTCTGGTGCGAGCAATCCTTCCGCCGCTTCGGCCCGAGTGGTTTCCACTCCAATCGCTGTATTGCGGGCAGTAGCCTCAGCAGCGACAGCGGAAGTAGCGAAACTCTCGGCGCTAACGATGGCCGCCGCTTCGGCGGTTTCTGCACGAGTTGTTTCCACCCCGATAGCCGTGTTTCTTGCCGTGGCCTCAGCGGCGACAGCGGAGGTAGCGAAACCCTCTGCGGTCGTAATCGCAGCAGTGACGGATGCAGAGGAGGCCGCGCCGGTGACTTGCCCCACGGCATAATCCCCACTCACTGCAACTACCGCGCCTGTGCGGCCAAAAACACTGCTTACCGGGGCTGCTGGGATTGCTACCCAACTCGTAATTCCGGTGCCATCCGTCGCCAAAACGTACCCATTAGTTCCCCCGTCAGTGGGCAACTGCATAGTCCACGTGCTGCCGTCGATGTTTGGCTGCAAGGTGAGGTTGGACAAAAGGATGTAGGGATTGCCACTCTCGGAATTCAGGAGAAGCGAACCCACGCCGCCGGTGGATTGAAGAATGAAAGTGTTTATGTCCGTCGTTTGGTCTGTGCCGCCAATGCTGGCTGTGCCCACCCCGCCGTCCACGTACGCATCCATGAAGACGTTGTTATCTTCGCCTGCGTTGGCGGAAAAACTTGCGGTGTTGGTGCCCGCTTGGCAGAATGTAGTGGCACCGCTGGGGCCGTCAGTGATGGAGAAACTCCCGGCACCCGGGCTCATGTTGATTACGAATGCATCGTCCAAACTGTCTACCGTTTTGAAAACCGGATTTGTGCCGTCGCTCGTGATAGTGAGCGCGGGGTTCGCGCCTCCCGTGGGAGCGATGGCGATGGTGCCGAAGGAATCCACTGCGGTTCCCGTGGCTCCGGCGAATGCGCCGCTGTCGTTGTATTGCAGTTCCCCGCTGGTTCCGCCCGGTGGAGTGGCCGCGAGGACATAAGCTGAAATGTTCGTACCGTCGCTTTGCCACAGAACATTGGAGTACCCTTCCGGCGCACTGGGCAGGGAATTGTTGATGTCAGGGTCTACGGTGGTGAAGCCATTAATGGCGAGGTCTGTGACGGTGGTGGTAGTGACACTGACCTTCAAAGTCCCGTCGCTCTCCGTGGCAAGGCCATGCAAGATACTGGATGAATCCCGTCCGCCCAAGAGCAGCGGGTTTACCTGCTGGGGGATCGGGGGCGAACTCATGGGGGGAGAAAGGGCCAGCAAAGTTCCTTCTGGGGCCGCGCCCATCATCATGGGGTCAGCCCACATGGCGGATTCATTGCCCGGTTGACTGATTAAAAATTGCCCGCTATGCTGCGGAACATTTCCATCGACTAAAATCGTGCCAATCTCATTGGCATTGACTATGCCGTCCGCTGCGTAGCTCAGCACGGCGCTTCCGCTGACAACCATGAATGCATTGGTATTAGTGCCGCTCGTGAGTTCGTCAAACGAGGTGTCGGGCAACTGGTCGATGATTTCACCGACCGTAGGGCTGGACGATATGCTGGCGCTGACATTCCCTGCCACGCCGCTGGGCGCAGGAGGCATTATCCTTATCGTCGGAAACACGCCATGCGGATAGCTCTGACCAGTGAGGTCGGGCTGCAACTGGCTGTTCGCGGGCAATGAGCCAACCTGCTTGGGGTTCCGATTTATTTTAGGCGGCTTGGGTTCGTTGGCCATTATTCGTCCTGTTCAAGTTTTCCGTAGATAGCAAAAGAATAGAGTTCGTTGGGCACTACATCCGTAGCCCCGTAATCAACCTTGATTCTGATTCTGCGGCATACCGCCAGATTGGCAGGCAGGTAGTAGCGCAGCGGGAAATACGGCGGCGTAACGGTGCTGCCGTAAACCACCGGAGGGTCGTAGACCGGCGTGTTGAGCAGCGTCCAAGTCGGCAGATGCGTCGGGTCGTCCAGCGCCACGCTTACGGCGGGCTGCGTGCCCACGCGGGCGAAATCAAATTCAATGAACTTCAGAACGCTGGTTTGTCCGGGGTCGCATAGGGTGATAGCTCCGATTTCGTAATACGCCTCAAAGGCCGTGCCGTTGTCGTCCCAACTGGCGAGGTCGCGCTTGAAGATTTGTTCCACGTCGCCGTCGCCGCCCATGAGCAAAGCCTTGACGCCGGGGCTGACTACCACGCTCTGCATCGCCCCCACGCCTTGGCTTACGATTCTTTGCGGCGACCAGATGGCATCGCCTTGCGGAACTTGGTGCGGGTTCATGCGGAAAAATCCCGTGCCGCCATTGGAGATATAGACCCCGTTATCGTTCCCCTCGTCATAGACCGTAAGGTAGACCACGGCAGAGTCCAGCCCGACAAGTTGATCTCCAATGGGGAATCCAAGGTTGCTTACCTGCAAGGAGGGGGTGACGGCAATCAACTGGCTGTCGGATGTGAACATGTAAATTTCGCCGCCCAGCACATCAATGGCATTGAAATTGTTGCAGCCTTTTCCGGGGAACAAGGTGGTGCTGTAGAAGCTGGCGGTTGCGGGGCCGCCATAGATGCAATCAATGTTCGACGGCTGCACCACAATCAGCCCTGACGGGGTATGGATGCAACTGGTCACATTCTCAAGGAACGGAAACTCGTCGGCGGGGTTAAAGCATTCGTTGGGGTTCCCTGTAATTACATCCGGCCCGCCGCTGAAATTTACTATCGTGCTGCTGGCGCTTGTGCTGCTATTCGGCCCCCAGATTCTTTGGAAGTGCCATGCCGTAGGGAGGAAGGAAATGGGGGGCGGGTTGTTCGCCTCGTCTATCGGCGCAGGGACAAGTTCGTCCAAGCCCGGAAATACCGAGGTCGGCGTGTCGGGCAAATAGTCTTGAAAAGCCCATGTGGCGGGCACGCCCCCGACAGGTTTGGGGGCGGGGAATTCCGTCAACTCGAACATATTGTCCGCGCCCCCACCATCTGCGCTGCGAAAAAGCACAATGGTATCCACCTGCGGGTCAAGTGAGCCCGGGCCGCTGATGGTGTTGATGGCTCCGCTGTTCGCCCCCGTGATGGTGAACACAGGGGAAGAGGTGCTGATTGCACCCGTGCCTCCGCCGGTGTAAGGCCCGTTGGCGGTCGTCAAGCCCGGCGGAATGTTCGTGGCATAGTAGTCTGTCGGGGTGCGGCATTTATAACTGAAGCAATACACATAGCCGTCAGTCCAACTCAAGGTATTGGCGCTGTACTTGCCGACAGTCTTCCATGTGACATCGTGGTCGCTTACCGTGTTGCCTATGGTCGTGGGCCAAGTGGGAGCCGTAGCCCCTGTGGTGCCGACGCCCGTAGTTCCCGTGACTGACTGAACATAAGCGTCGCCGATGACCACCGCGCCGCCATAGGGCTCGCTGGATTGCGGCGGAACGAAGCCGTCAGGGAGCGGCGGCAGGTACCACTGCGTTAATGCTTGCCATGTAATCGGCGGGCCAACACATGTCCATGTCACGGTCCCATCCGTGGTTAGTGCGCCATAGGTCGTGCCCCATGTCGGTGCGCTGATGGCGGTTTGTCCCCCGCTGATGCAAACCTGCATATTCCCGTTGCTGTCCTTGACTACGCCGAAGGTCGTTTCCCCGATTGCCCACTGGGTATAGGCGGTCGCCGACGCCCATGCTGCGGGGCCTTGGCATACCCAAACAAGGTCGCCGTCCGTCAATGTGTCGCCCACGAGTTGCGTAGGAATTCCCGTCCACGGGGTATAGTTTGCGTTCGCCGAAGTACCGGCGGTGGTGCACGCGATAGTAAAAGTGTCCCTGCCGCCGCACAGTTTGCCCGAGGCGTCAACATACGGGATGTAGGGATAGGCAAGGAGGCTGTTTTGCTGCTTGCTCGCCCATGTGGGATACGCCGTTGCCTTCTTCCATGTGGTGAAGAAGGTGGGAGGCACATTCACCACGCCGAGGGACAGCCATTGCATGTTGTTGTCGGGGGTGCGTATGGTCAAAATCGGCTGGGGGAGGAAATTAGGATAGGTCGCACCGCTCGTCCCGCCGGGAGGCAGGGGGCCAAAGAGACAATTAGTCTTGGGATCGTAAACGCAAACCGGAATCGTGGAGCCGCTTACCGAATAATTCGTGTTCGGCGTCCACAGTTCAATTTGGTTATAACTCGTCCAAGTGACGCTGCCGTCCGTGGTGGTAAACCCGATGCTGGTATTGAAATTGGGTGCGCCCGAACCGCTCTTGCCGTATTGCGTGATATTCGTTCCGCTGGAATTGACGGAGTAGAGTTGCTGCACATTTCCGTTGGGGTCAACAAGCAATCCCATGGTGCTGAACACTGTAGATGCCGCCCAAGCGGTGCTCGTGCTTCCAGTTTGCGTGGTGACCACCGTGGGGGCAGCGAGGGGAGGAGCAATCCCCCAATTCCAAATCGTCCCATTGGGGTTCCATGGGGTGTACTTGATAGTCTCCGATCCGTCACCAAAATAAAAAGTGTTTCCGATGGCCAATCCATAGCCTTGACCCGCCAATGCGCTTTTCACAAAAAGCGGCGGCGTTACGGGCTCCCACGCCATGAGCAAAATTAGGTTTTGCCGACCCAAGGGTGTGCCGCTCGGCGGGATATTCGCGCTCAGAGTGTAGTCAACGTTGTCGTACCAATTACCGCCGGAAATCGGGGATGCTCCCTGTACATAAAAGTCCCACTGCGCGTCGTTTCCGGAAACGAATGCGGTATAGACCATGAACCAGTAGTCGTGGGCGTCGTCGATTTCCAAGGCGACGGTATCCGACACATAGAGCCCCACTTCATAAAATGTCGGCGAGTTGCTGCCAGCGAAAGTGATTTCTGTCGAATCAATAACGGTAAGGCTGCCGGGCAAAGTGCGCTTTACGCACCAGTGCTGTGAGGTCACGGGGTTCGTGCCTTCCAATGTGCTTACGCCCACGGTTATCGTCCACTCCGAGCACGGATTTATGACCGAGGCGGCGGGGACATGGGTATACATCGTCGAACCCCATGTGTCGGCGGGGGCCAATGTGCCGCCAAGCGTGACGATGGGCAGGGGCGGCGCATCACCGGCGTCAAGAAACAGCCCCTCCGCAGTGTCCACCAGTACCTGAATCGCATCGTTGTATTCAAAGGAAAAGAAGCGCAGCGGGGGCGTGGGATAGATGGCATCGCTGAAGGGCGTCGTGCCATAGGCCCGGGCAATGGTCAGGTCGTTAGTGAGTTCTACGCCCGTGCCGGTGAAGATGGCATCGGGCTTGCCGCCGTAGTATTTTTCCGTGATTATGTCGCTGGGGTCGTGGAAGACCGCACGATTCGAATACATACCCGTGAAGGTTTTGCTCTGAAACAGCGCGGCGTATTTTGGCTGGCGGAGGTTTGAGACAATCCCACCAAAGGCCTTAAGCAATCCCATTTAAGTTGCCCTCGCCTGCGACGCTTGTTGCGTCTTCAAATTGGCGGCCACAGTTTGCAGGTTGTCCTGCATCCACTGCCCCAAAATTTCGCTCTTCTGCATCTGGCTGAGGCCTTCGGATTTGCTGAGTAATGCCGCCATACCGCGTTGCCGGTACATAACTGCCCGCTCGTTGTCGTTGGAAAACTGGAACATCTCGCTCAGGAAGAGGGGATTAAAAATGTCCATGTAGGAATAGGGGATGCCGCATTGCGTGAGCCAATCCTGCGCAGTAGCGGTGAAGGCCGTGGGAGTGCGCTGGAAAATAAGGGTCGCATTATAGGCTTGGTCGGGATTGGGGGAGAACCGAAATGTGGCGCTGGTTCCCGCCGAGGTATACTGCACCGCCACGGCATTGGGCCTCCCGCTTTGGGAAGTAAGGCCCAAGGGGCGGGTGTTCAAAACTGTGTCCAGTTCAACCAATGTGGGGACGATGGTGGTGGGCGGGCTGCCTGCGCCGATGCTGATAGTGCATTTTTCCAAGAAACCGAAATTGCTGATGCTGATTGCGTAATCCTGCGTGCCTTGGGTCAGCAGTTGCGTCGAGATGCTGCGGTTCCACGGCCAAGTGAAAGGCGCATTAGTCATGAGGGACACGACGGTGTTAGCCGAAGTCATGGCTGGTTCACTACCGGCGTAAACCGTGGGGTTCAGACCGTTGATAAAAGCTTGGGCATAGGTGATGCTGTTGTTAAGCGTATAAGCCATTGATTTTTCCTTTAGTCGATTGGGCCGCCGAAGGGCCAAGCGCTTCCCACCCAACCTACGCGGGGCGAACCCGCGCCCATGATGGAGGATTCCGGGACTACACGATCCAAATCCCGCTCCCGCTCGCCTTGCTGCTTACCCGCTTGCAAACTGAGAGAATGAACTGTGCTTACCCAGCGATTCCACAGGTCTGTACCTTTGGCCCGTTGTTTTTCTTCCGGGGAGTACAGGTAGGCTTGTGCAATGACCCCTTGGCGGAAGATATTTTCATAGTCGTCGGTCAGGGGGAACAAGGTTTGCAAATTCAAACTCACTAGGGGATTGAACCTGACGGGCTTCATTTGTCCCATCAAAGTCAACTGCCACACGGGGCCGGTTTGACTGGGCACGGGCTTGATCCTGATACCCTGCCCATAGGGGTCGATTACCGTCCAGACTACCGAGCCGTCTGTCACCAAGGTTCCGGGGGCGCTGGAGGTCGGGGCACTGGGGGCCGTACTGCCCGTGGTGCCATAAGTACTAACCACTAAATAATTGCCGTTGGCATCCTGAATCTGGTTGATGGGGTTCGATGGGGTGATATTGCTGCTGGTCAACGGGCTGCCGATAACCTGATGGGCCTGCGGGTTGTTGCCCCATGTGCTGTTCCCCGTCATGGCCGCCCCCCATGTGCCGTAATAAAGGAGGTTGTTGGGGAGCCACGAGCAAGTAAATTGTGGGGAGGCAAAGAAACTGTTGCCCAACACCGTCGCGGTAGACCTACCTTGACGGCGGCCCACTTCAATCCAACTCCACGGCTTCGGGGTGCTGCTGTTGTTGATTTGGACGCCGATGCCATCCGTCAACCATTCAAGATTCGTGACACTCGGTCCGCCGGTGGGTGGTGAAGCCACACCGGGGTAGACGAGGGCATAATCCTGCTGCCAACTATTGGTGTAGAACGGAGGCAGTACAATCTCATTCCATTTCCAAGGGGCCGTTGTGTCGCACATGGCGGCCATCGTATCGGTGGCCAATTCGCAAATTAGGGTTTGGTTGAACCCACCGGCTGTAAGGATGGGCTTCAAGTCCCCACGGACAAGAAGATTGTCGGCAATCATTTGCAGCGTGACTGTACTTTGAGAAGATGCCATTAGTTATTCCTTGTAGGCTGGGGCAGCAACAAACACATCAATGAAACCAGTCGAGGGCTTGTTGCCCACATTCTTGTTTTTCATGATGATTTTGTAAGCCTCTTTCCAACTTATCGTTGTTGGGTTGTCGATTTTTTGACCATCACGCACAATCGTTTCCGCGAGGTCGCCGGGATACCAACGAAATCCGCACTTGTTGCAGCGGATGCGGCGGTTGTCCGTGGTAGACGGGCCGCCGAAGGTGTGGAGGGACAAATGGCTTATTTCACGGAAAGGACTTTCGCCCAGTCTGTGGTTTCCCTGCAAGTGGTCGCAGTTAGTTTGACGCCTGCGGTCATTTTCCAACTTGCCAGCATCTTCCTTTTTGCGGCGGGCATCAGCCACTGTGTTGCGGACTTCCTTGTTCTGCCTTTCCTGCTCATCTTTCAACTCACGCCGGAGCATGATTTCTGCAAGGACATCTGTGCTGGATTTCGCTGCTATTGGTTGTGGTGCAGGATTTACCTCAACTGCCATATTTGTGCTTTCAACTGCTTTACTTTTTGTCATCATTTTTCCTTTAGAGCCTCGCCGGATGATGCCGGGCGGAGGATATTTCGGGCCTCCCACAATGTCCTAAAATAATGACTGGAGAATTCCCGTTGTGGCGGACGACCAAATACTTTGTGTACCTGCTCCTCCGACCAGAACCCTTTTACGATTAGGGCGGCACACACATTGCGCCATCCTATAAACTTTTCACCCACCGGAAGACCGTGAGCATCCTCCCGCAACACACTCCACTCCCACATAGCGGGTACTTGCACAGTGGTAATTAGTTGCAACCCCAACTTTTCGTATCCCGGCCTAATGCCGTATAGTCCCGCAGTGCCAGCTATGGAGTTTTTGTTCTGCTGCACGCAACATCTCAGGTCATGTGCTCGCAACCGAGTAAGAAGTTCTTTCACGGAGAGGGGATTCCGCATCCGAGCCTTGGCATCAGTGAAAATCTGCTGGTTGGGCATGCGATATTCCCTAACTTGCATGTCGGAGTTCTCTTTGGTGCGGGCGTAGTCTTCGCGGGCGAGGTCTTTGTAGTCGTTCGGCCTTGTCACCCAGTCTGGAGTTCCGTGCTTGAGGATTTCCTTCACTGCCTCCTCGGTTACCGCATTGTCCATGCCCTGTTTACCGGAAGTAATGTGCGTGGGATCATCTGCGCCGAGGGCTTGATTGATTGCATCCGCTGTTTTTTCTGTGGCCATATCTACTTATGGGTCGCCTAGTCTAACGACGCCAGTAGCCATAGTCGTTTCCGTTGTTAGTTCCGATTAGCAAAAGGACATTGCTATTCCAGCCCAAAATAAAAAGGCAGCCTTAAATCGGCTGCCTTGTAAATTGCCAGTTTTATTGGATTTTATTGGATAGCGGGAACACTATCGCAAAATCGTACTCGCTGCGTGCCACTAGCAATTCCGCCATTGGATGGCAGAACCACGGTCTGGTGGAATCTGTAATAGCACCACGAACCAATCGTGGCCGTTGGATCGTAAACCGAGGAGGGAGCGTCATTAACAACGCCGCACTCGATTGTCCGCCAATCGCCGTCCCCGAGGTCAGTGTCGCCCGGTACTTCAAGCCAGATGCCGATGTGGGAATACAGGCCTTCGACATATGTGCGGAAAGCAATCTTGCCGCCGCCGCTGTAGTTGCTGGTCTGGGTCACGAAAGGAGTTATAAACGCTGTGATACCCGTGCCCGGCCCGATTTCTAAAGGCTTAAGCTGCGTATATCCGCCTACCTCCTCAAATTTCTTGTTGCCGCTCTCCGTGTACTTCCAGAAGTCGGCGATGCTGTCATTGACGGTCGTCGCGTTGACAATATCGTTCATGACATTCGGCGAAATCTGCATGCAATAGTGGTCGCCTTTGCAAGGCAACACGTTGGCCGACACGAGGGAGTTCTTCATGGTACGAATAGTCGCAAGGTCAAGCAGGAATGGAGTGGTAAGCAAGCTGGATTGGTTGACCAGTGAATCAACGGCTGCGGCTCCGTCCAGCGTTGTGCTGTAGAGTTCGCTAATCGTTTGACCCGCCTGATAACCAAGTTCGGTTGCGCTGTTGCCCACGACTTCGTCAATCGCAGCAGCGACTGACATAGCGGAGAAATTTGCGAAGTTATTCCACTCGCCCAGTTGGGCCGGAGTGGTGACTTGACCTACAAACTCTGGGTTGCCAACTACGCCGTCAGTTGCCTGACCAAGCGAAGCGGATAGAGTTTCGTACATGAACATACTGCGGTTGATGCCGCTGTTGAGTTTCTGGATGCGCCGTTGTGCGGCTGCGACGAAGGCGTTGGTCTGCCCTTTCAGATTGGGAATCAGTTCGCTGTCGAACTCGATTGCCTGTGCGGTAAGAATGTTGCCCACATTTCCTGCTGATGGATTTGAAGCCATAATAATTTTCCTTTAGGGTCGGTTAGCCACGGGCAAGAGCAGCATTGACTTCTGCGGTAAGAGCGGGGTCACTGATGACCTTCTTCCACCACAAGGGGTCTGCTTTCTTCTTGGCTAGAACATCGCGCTTATTCATCTTCCCAGTTGCCGTGCCATTGTTTACTGGGCGCTGCCCTGTTCCAGTTCCCGGTTGCATACCAAAACCCGGTTGCCGCTTATTCTGCTCCGGCTGAGCTATGTCGTCGTGGTGCTCATTGTGGGATTGTTCTACCGCCGCTTGTAATTTGGGGTCTTTCGCTAACTTGTCTCCAACTTCGAGAAAGGCAATTTCCAAATTGTCAAACGTAAATTCCAAATTGTTGGACTGCAAAAAATCGTTCAAGGTCTTAGCATTCGCGTCACAGGGGTAATAATCCTGCAAATGGGCGCGGGCAAACCTATAACCGATTGCCAGCCCCTCGGCCTGTAAACGGGCCGCTTCAGCCTTCTGTAAACGATCCTCTAGTTCACTTATTCCACCTAATTGGCGAATTGCTTCCGCTTTTTCGGTCCCGGTGGCGGTCACATTACTTACAGTGGCGGCAGCGCGGGCCTGTTCCTCTTGGTTGATGACGGGCACAACAGGCTGTTCCCGGAGGGTCAGCTTACGACTCCGCAGGTCATTGAACGCCTTGTTCTGCCGCGACAAGGCACGGGTCGCACTGATGTGAGCCTGCTTCTGCTTCTCAAAAATCTCTTCCGGCGTGTCGCCCTGAATATGGGTGGGCTTGCCAATGGGGTTGCCCTCTTCGTCGGTGGCCTGATACTCGATTACGTACTTAGGTGTCGGTGTTTCTGTCGTCGATTCCATTTTTAGTCTCCATTGTTAAATATCCAGCGCTGGTGAGCGCTGTGCGAAGACGCTTTAGGTTTTCGTCTTCCTCTGGTTCCGTTTCGTCCTCAGACAGTTCGGCCTGAACTTGATACTGGATGTCCCGCATCAATTCTTCGCAGAAGGCATTCCTTGCGTAAGCCTGTGCTTGCAACGCGGAAATTTTCTTCTCCCTGTCGCTATCATCGGGAGCCACTTCGAGCATCTGCACGGTGGCAAATTGCACCCTGACTTCCATCAAGCGCCTGAGCACCGTGAAGCCCGGATGGTACGTCATGGTGGTAAGGGCCTGCCGATCCCCGGCGGTCAATTCTGTGGGTTTAAGTTTCATATTTTTATCCTGCTACATCCGAACCAAAGCCACTGCCACCGGGCTCGCCGGTTTCGGCTTCCGATTCCGTGGCATGTTCTGTGGTGATGCGAAGTACTTGGTTCGCCGCCCGACCCAATTCCTTTTGGTTTTCCATCGTTTCTTCGTGCTGGAATTGCGCCAACTGCCCTTGCTGTGCAGCTTGAGCACGGGCCGCCGCGACTGCTGCGGGGGAACTACTATCGTGCTTCTGCTGCTGCTTGTCCGACATCTTGGTGAAAAACTGCTGGCTGTATTTGAAGCCCGCCAAATCGGCGAACGCTTTAAAGAAGGCATCAAAATTGAATGCCAATCCTTGGTCGGCTGCCGCCTGTGTAAGCGTGGGGTTGTTGACCAGTTGAAGCAGGAAAGGCAGGAACTGCGCCATTTCTTTTTTCGGCCCAAGATGCGACCCAGCCAATACCTCGTAATCCAGTTTGGCGTTACGGAACTTAATGTGGTCAACCTGCATCGCGGCCAAACCTTGTGCATCCAAAATCTCCCGCAACACACTAGTAGGAAGAAACTGGTTATTCAGGTCATCCATGATTTCAAGGAAGGGCACAAAGATTTGGCGGATAAATCTTTCCACCGGCCCATCAAGACGACTAGCGGCTGCTTGACCGACTTGCGCCGCGCCTGTGCCGCTGCGCATCCCAGTGCTTGTGCCGCCTGCACTGGCCGCGCCCATCACGGTCTGCTGGTTGGCCCCAGACGTTTCTTGTGCCTGTGCCTTCGTGACAGTAAGGAACTGCCAG
>Ga0209008_1000084_pt1 | contig 47190 bp, 40 predicted proteins | sample JacPin_JW_Ref_O3_FD_187963 | JGI IMG/M metagenome (GOLD analysis project Ga0209008, IMG submission 187963) | Forest soil microbial communities from Algoma, Ontario, Canada - Jack Pine, Ontario site 1_JW_Ref_O3 (SPAdes) (version 2) | ecosystem: Environmental > Terrestrial > Soil > Boreal... | reverse complement strand
GCCGCCGTTGGCAAGCCACTGGCATAAGTGGTGTGTCCGAAAGCTGGCCGCCAAACCGGGGAGCTGTTTAGCACGGTTGCATTCCTCGGCTAAGGCGCGCGCGTCCACTGAAATATTTAGGCCGGGATTTGCTTTGGGCCAGATTGCGGGGTCACGCCAGTCGTCCTGTGGGTCTGCTTGAAACAAAAACGCGGCATAGCTTTCGTCGTTTGCCTCCCCAAGTAAAACCTGCTGCAAAAACTCGCAAATTTCCTCACCGAGGCCGTCACTAAAACCGGCAGTGGTGACAAGCCAAAAAAGGCTGGATAATTTTTTGGTAGTGCCGGTGCTGAGCACGTCGTGCAATTGACGACCGCCCGGACCACGGCCAGCGCAATGTACTTCGTCAAGTACGCTCACCGAAATGGCAAGGCCCTCGGCGGCATCCGGCGATTTGCTCAGCGACCACATCGCGGAGTTACTTGCGGGCTGCTGAATTTCATTGGCCGTAACCTCTAAGCCCAACCGCGTGGCCAGCGCCTTATTGCCCTTGACCATCTCGCGCGCATCGTCCAACACAATGCGGGCCTGTGACAGAACGCTGGCAGCAGTTACGATTTGCGCGCCGCCTTCGTTGGAGCAAAATCCGTACAGGGCGCAAACGCTAGCGAGCGTAGATTTTCCGTTGCCGCGCCCCACCAACAAGAACGCTCTACGGAAGCGGCGCGTGTTGCTATCCCGCCACAACCAGCCGTACACGGTTGTAAAAACGAAAACCTGCCACGGCTGCAATCGGATTTTCTGCCCGGCCTGCGTTGCTACTGACGACTTCACGTGGGTCAACTGCTCGGCGAACCAGCACACGCGGTTGGCCGCAGCCTCATCAAAGCGATATGGCCCATCCGTGGCCCAACGCGCCAAATCATTTACCTGCCGCTGGCACGCCAAGCGCACCCACTCACAAACAACTTCCTTGCCTGCGAGCACCGATGCGATGTACTCGTTGGCGATGGCGCAGTAGTCTTTCTTAGTTGCCATTGCTTTCCCCCGTTGCCGTAAATTCATCCCAACCATCTTGGCCGCCGACAACCGTGGCCAACTCATTGCGCAGGCCGGTAAGTTTTTGCTGTAACTCATCAACCGTGCGCTCAGCTTCCCGCTGTATGCGCACCGCCGCGTTGACCCTTAATTTTTTGTGGAGCCTGCCGTGGCTGTCGCCCACCTCAACGACAACGGCTACGCCATCGCGGGCAAGGCTGCCGATTGCGTTCCAGTAGTGCGCCTCGGCCTTGGCGAGCGCAGCTTCCAGCTTCGCAATCTGCCCGCGCAGCACTGCCGCCTTATCAGTGACCACGGGCTGCTTTGCCACGACCTTTAGCTTTGTTTCCTTCCGCTGTCGCATCGTTTAGGCCTCATTTCGGTAAGATTGCTATTCGGTAAGAAATATTTGTCGCGTGCACGAAAAAAAAGGTGGCGCGCGGTTGCCGTCGGCTTGGTCGCAAACAAACGAGAGGGGGTTATCCCCCTTTAGAGCCAGCCCGATACGACTTGTTTCAATCGCCGGCTCTGACCCTGCACGGGGTAGTTGCGTGCCCGTGGCGTGCCTGTTGGCCCGGTATTGCCCTGCTGCGACCCGCTCTTAGGCTGCAAATGCGTTATCCAAGGGCGCTACGGGTCTGGTTTGCCCGGCCTACCCACACGCAAGCTACCGCCCCCCCTGTGCATGTGTGCCCTTTGCCGTTGTCTGTTTACGTGGCCGACCTTTTGTTGACGGTAGAGCTAGCTGGCAGCCTGTTGCGTGCGCCCCGCGTTAGGCGGCCTTGGCGTTGCTGGTTATCTGGCGTTGCTTGTCGCGCGCGAGTACATAGGCGCGATTGGCTTCTAGGAATTTCTGGCCGGTGCCTGCCGCGTGCGCCTTGTCCCATTCCACAAAGGCGATGTGCCGTGCGGTTGCGAGCGCTTCCAGTTCTGCTTCCATGTTCGTATCCTCCTGTGTGTGAGCACACCCGTGCGCCGTGGTGCTGCGCGCCGTGTGGTTTGCTGCCGACTTACTCTGCTGCCGTTGGTGTTGTCTTTGCCTTGCCCGACTTGCCTTGCCAGCGGGGGTACGCGACGGGGTTGCGCGTAGTCGTAAACTTTACCCCGTAACTCTAAATCAAAAGCTCCATTCAAATACTAGGCCCGCATGGGTGCGGAGGGTACCTCCCGCATGGGTGCGGAGGGAGCCCCCGCATGGGTGCAGAGGGTACCTCCCGCATGGGTGCGGAGGGTTGCTGCGTCTTTTTACCTTTGCACCGCGTACTCATCAATGTGCCGGTACAGCCTGCGATAAAATCCTTTGGGCTTCACGTCCTGCTTGCGCTCGCGGTCCCAAAGCTCTTTGCAATAGAAAACAATTTGTTCTTCAGCGGCGCGCTTGCGTAGCGCCGTTAGGTAGTTGGTGAAATACTTCAGCCCGGTGATACCGTAGAGCCGTTTGCCCAACGGGTCACCGATTGCGATTGATAACTTTTCGCAACACTTAACTCGGGCCGGTTTCGTGCGCTCCCATTCCTTATGTTCAACAGGGCGGTACTCCGTAGGCTTACCAGCTTGTTCCAACGTCACCACAAACCAACCTGTGTCGCGTAACTCTTCAAAGGCACGATAAACCGTGTCCTCATGTGCTCCAAAGTAGCGGGCCATTGTGGTTGCTGATACGCGGAACGTGTGGCTCTCTTTTGTCAGCCGAAGCGACAGACTGTAAATCAGCGGCGCGAGCTTTGACTTAAAACTGGCGAAATGCCATTCGGCGCTGCAATAGAGTGTTGACGCCCCTGCTTGGTCGCTCATGCTGCACCGCCGTTGCTGGCCTTGAGCTGCAAATCCACCAATGCCAGCGCAGCTTGAAATTCACTCATAGGTGACAACCTTTAACCTGTGCCAGTTTCGGCCCGGCCTCTACCAGAGCCAAATCCAAAACGGTTTGCGGAATTGGTGGCCGCACAAAAGCAATTCCGCGCTCCGGGGCGCGAGCGATTAGATAATTCCACACGTACTGCGCCGCCACGCCCTGCACGATGCGCCACTCAATAGGGTTCAAATGTGGGCCGGGAGTTTTCGCGTACCGTTTTTTGCACGCGGCAATTTCTTTATCTATCGCGCGCAGCGTGCCGAGATAGGCCAACCAGAATTTCCGTTCCTCTGGCGTTGGCTTGCGATTTAAGAAAACCACTTTGCTCATGTCCGTGCGCTCCTTGGCGCTGCACCCTGCAAGATTGCATTAACTGCGCTGGCCCACCGCACCGGGGCTTGCCGCTGGCGGTGCCCCCTACTAAGAGGGGGATGGTTTTTGCGGAGCCGCGTCGCCAAGCGACGTAAGTTGTTGAAAGTCCAGCACCGGCACCGCCGCAAACTTTTTTTGGATTACCCCCAAAATAATTTTGACCTAATAGTCCGGGCCGTTATCGTCCTTGGTTGCGCCCACACTGCCAGCAAAATCACTTTCCGCCTCTGCGTTATCTGCGGCCTGCGTTTTATCAAAGTCAGCGTCCAATGCGCGCTCGTCGGTATCCGGCACGTGGCGTATTACGACCCCACGGTTGCGGGCGTTGGCGACAACGCGGCCCACCAGCGGGTCCAAGATAAGCTCTAGCCCGGCAGTACTCGTGTTTAAGCGCGTGGCGAGCGTTTCCGGGTTTACGTTTTTGTATCCAAGGTCGCGGAGCCATTTTATCTCGTGGGCCAGCAACCCTTCACCCAACGCGCGGTTTTTGAGCAGGTCTGCAATGTCGCGGCGCGAGAGCCCGAACCGTTTGTGCGATTTGGCGCGCTGCATCTCTGCAACAAGTTGTCTTGCGCGACGAGCGACTTCAGCCTTCCTGTCAACCGCGACCATTTGCTCGTGCCGTTTTGCATCAGCAGCAGCCGCGCGGTTTGGCAATAGATTTTTGCGGGCAGCACGGACCTGGTCATCGGGCGGTTCATGCGCCGGGTTTAGGGTCGGGGCTTTGGCGCTGTCCGGCGTCAACGCGCTGCCTGCCAGCGTTACCTTACCTTTGCGTTTCATGCCGCCTCCTTCAAATAACCCAACCGCTTTCGCAGGTATCCTTCAATGTTGACCACCGTGTACGGGATAACGATTAGCCGGTAGCCGTTGCGCCGCGCCCACCGCTTTTTGAAAGCATCGCGCTGGCGGATATAGTCAAATTCTTTCTTACCGCCCAAGTATGGCAAGACCACATAATGCTGCTGGCCGTTGTACTCAATCAGAACGCGCTGCTGCGACAAATGAAAATCAAAAGCGTGCTGCTTTCCCGGGATTAGTTTGGCTTGGCGCGCAAACCGGACGCCTATCGTCGTAAGAATGTTGATAACTTCTTTTTCGCCCTGCGACTCATTGCATCTTGGGCAACCGTTTCCTAGCCAATAATGGTTAAAGGGCCATTGCTTGAAGGGACCGTGCTTGCGGCAGATGATTGTGACCTTCGTCTCATTGTTGACGTACACCGCCTTGCTGTAGTCGTAGCGGTTGCTGTGGACGCTGCGGGATTTGCTCACAAATGTTTTTTGGGTGAGGGCGCTTCTTGCTGCCCGACCTTCGTTGCCGCACCGTCGGCAGCCGTGGCCGCCAAGGTGTTCGCCCGCATACTGATTAAATGCGCCGTGCTTGCGGCAAATAATCACAACTGCCTCGCAGGTACCACGGTAAACAGCTTCGGAATAGTCGTACGTGTCCCCGTGCGCGGCCCGCGACCGTTGTAGGAAGTCCTTTTGAGTTAGCTTCAGTTCGCCGACGCACCGTGGGCAACCTGAGGCGTTCAAGTGGGTCACCGCCTGTTGCTGGAACGGACCGTGCTTGCGGCAGATGATTGTGACCTTCGTATGCGCGTTGACGTAAACGGCCTTGGAATAGTCGTAGCGGTTGCCGTGGACGCTGCGGGATTTGCTCACAAATGTTTCTTGGGTGAACGCGAGCTTTGCTGCCTTGCTTTCATCGCCGCACTTCGGACAACCGTTTCCTTCCAAACAGTGGTTATAAGGCCACTGCTTAAACGGACCATGCTTGCGGCAGATGATTGTGACCCGATGGTAACAACCACGGTACACGGCCTCGCTATAGTCGTACTTGTTCCCGTGCGCGGCCCGCGAACGTCGCAAAAAGTCTTTTTGTGTCACTCGTCGTGGCATGTCACGCCCTCTTGCCCGGTGCGAGCTGGCATGGGCAACTGAGCGCCTGCCCTCCACAGGAAGGGCAAATCTCCTTCGCGCAAACGGGGTATCCAATCGGTGGACTGTTCCCCGTTACGGTGTTGCCCACCACGTGCAATTGCCCTTCCGCCACGCCACAGTCCGGGCAGCTACCGCCCCCCGTGTCAAACGGCACCCGTGGGTACGACCGGCTGCGCAGGAGATAATGAGTGTGCTGTTGTGCGTCGGCCTTCACTCGCGCCCATTGCTGCTCCCACGCAACAGTAGTCATCTGTTCCTCCGGGCCGCCGTGCTCTTATCCCTTTTCCTTACCAGCCCACATGCCGGGCATCCTTCGCCGGTCAGGTGCGCGTATGACCGTTGCGCGAATGCGCCGTGCGTTCGGCATATGACAACGACCGGCTTGTGCGCGTGCTTGTAAAATGCTCGGCTGTAGTCGTAGCGGTTGCCGTGCACCTTGCGCGCCCGCCTTAAAAATTCCTGCTGTGTTAGTGTATCCATGTTCGTTAGCCTCTGTGATAACTATATGGTACTGATATCTATATAGTACACCAGAAGGCTATTGCTGTGCAACACCTATCTGCGGGCACGCTGTTGTGGCCTCCACGGTGGCAGCCGCCTGCTCGTTTCCTTGCTTGGCTAGTGCGTCCAACTGCGCCCACAGTGTTTCCCATTGCGGCACTGTAATTTCCTTCAGGTCGGCCTTGCCTGTGGTAAGGAGGAAGAACTTCTTCAGTTTGGCCGTAGCCGTGGTGCCCCTGCTTGCGCCCATACCGCCGGGTACCAGCACCTCCACGGTGTACTTCTTGCCGCGAGCTAGGTAGCCGTTGTACCCGTCAACAGTCGGCAACCCGCCGGTTGTTGGTATTACATACGAGTGTGCGGGCACCGTGCTGCGCTTGATAAATTCGTCCATGTCGCTTCGGCGGAACCGAACCAGAGCGCCAATCTTGCAGTACGTAATTTTTCTGGTGAGCACCCAACTACGAATGGTGCCGACAGAAACCCGTAATAGAGTTGCAGTTTCCTTTACCGTAAGCAGTTCAACCGTCATGGCATACCTCCAACCTGTTAGCCTGCCTCCTTTTCAGGCTTATACGCGTCCGCAAAATCCGATACCTTGGCGGGGTCGGACAAAAATTCGCACACGATTAAATCTTTGACTTGGCCTAAGCCAAGCCCGGTTTGTTTTGCCAAGCCCGCCAGAGTTGCCTCTTGGCTTTCCGTAAGCCTACCCGGGTAGGCGCGTGGTTGGGCTGCTGGTAGAGGCGCAGGCACACCCGCTTCCCTACACGCCGCCATTTCCGCTTGCAACTTTGTTTTGGACCAGCCGTTGACCTTTGCGCTGAACAGCCAAGCATCCCGTTCCTGCTCAACCGTGAGAGCGGCCACAGCTTGATGGTGCTTCCAGCTTAAAGACGGCACACGCGACGACGGCGGGAACACGTTGGCTACGCGCCGAAATTCTTGGAACGTACCCGCGCGGTATCCGTAATGATTCGCGGCCAACACAACCGTGTCCAAAAACAAAGGGTACGCGCCTGTGTTACAGATGTGCCCCTGCATTTGTAAAAGCCAGTCCCCGAGCGCCCATTGAGCCGCTGACTTTTCTTTAAGCGCGCGCTGGTGGTTTGCGACGAGCGGCGCACCAAGTTGTAACCACGATTGAAAATTTGGTGGGGTTAGCACGCGGCACCGCCGACGTTGCTATGCTGAATGAGCCAAGCGGAAACGGTGGGCCAATAGAAGCGGACGTAACGACCGATGCGCATGACGGGCAGCGGTTGCTGGCAGCGCGTGCGGGTTTTTTCGTAGACCCAACGGTTGCTGACCTTGAGCCGTTGGGCGACTTCTGGGAGCGTTAGTATTAAGGATGCATCTAGCGGCTGTGGTGCGGGCGCGCCTACGGCGAGAGCTTGTTTCTTTTGCATTGTGCGACCCCGGTGCTGTTAACGTCCGGGGCCACGTGCCGGGACCTTCCGGTGAGTGGTGAGCAAACTACACGCCATTTAGGACACGGTTGGGTACGTGCCCGCAGCGCCGCGCCAGCATCCCGGTATTGCCTGCTGGCCTACTCCCAGAGACTACCACAGTAGGAGACCGAAAGCAATCGGTATCTTAGACTTACGAGGCGGCTTCGCTGTTGCCCAACGTCCAAAGTGTTGCCCATTCTGTTGCCCAAGTCGCTGCCGGGGTCGCCCAAAAAGGTGTAAAGCGCGGGTACTAGTGCGAGGCTAACGTGCTGTGTTGTGTGCGGTACTACAACCGCCTAATGTATTTCAAGACCGCCGCCTTCAACCGCTCGGCCACCCCTCCAAAGATTAAGTCCTTGCTGCATTGTAGCTTAGGAACCGCGAGCGTGACAGTTTTGGATGCACCCGAACTACTACGTCGAACGCTCTTGCGGATACATAGGGACCGGTTCTGACGCTTGCCACAAATGCGGTGAGGAGATTTCCCAGTTGCTCGACACGATCATTGGTCTGGGATTCAGGTAGACTCTCGCACGCAACGCATCGCGTGACGTATCGTACCTATCTAACGCTAGGGCGCTCGGTGGCGTCGCGCCGGAGAACTTAAAGATCGATCTGACAGCAAAGGTCAAGAACTTCCGTGCGCATCCTAATAGTTGAAGACGAAGAAAAAATGGCCAAGGCCCTTCGAGCGGGCCTCGAGGCCGACCAGTTTTCCGTCAGTGTGGCGCACACGGGCGAAGACGGCTTTTTCCTGGCGTCTACCGAGCCGTTCGACCTCCTTATCCTCGATCTTATGCTTCCCCGCCGTGACGGCATGGAAGTGCTCGCAGCGCTACGGAAAAAAAACCTGTCGATGCCCGTGCTAATCCTGACTTCCCGCGATACGGTGAGGGATCGCGTTCGGGGATTGAACGCAGGCGCCGATGACTATCTCGTGAAGCCCTTTGCGTTTTCGGAGCTTCTGGCGCGCATCCGGGCGTTGTTGCGGCGCGGCAAGCGGGAATTGGGCGACCGGATGCGGCTCGCCGACCTCGAGATGGACGCTGCCGGCCGCACAGTGTCTCGCGACGGAAAGGGACTGACACTCACCGAGCGCGAGTTCGATCTGCTCGAATATCTTCTGCGGCAGCAGGGCCGCGTGGTTTCCCGGGAAACGCTGGCGCGCGACGTCTGGCATGAAACCGAACGCTACACGCCGCTCGACAATGTGATTGACGTGCACATTGCGCACCTGCGAAAAAAGATCGACGAACCTTTCAAGAAAAAGCTCCTGCATACCGTGCGAGGCGTCGGCTTCGTTCTGCGCGAGGAAACATCGTAATGTCCATTGCTCCCAAGCGCCTGCGGACGCGGCTCACGCTCTGGTATGTGGGAACGCTGGCTGCGGTGCTGGCGCTCTATCTGGTGGGTGTTTCGCTGCTCCTGGTCTGGCAGATGGACGCAGTGCTAAAGAAATTGGCGGCCGAGGATCTGGAGACGGTGAAAGGCCTCCTGTATTTCCAGCCCGACGGAAAAGTCGGTGTGCGCGAGGACTACCATCACCATACCGACTGGAAACAGGTTCAGGAGCGGTTCCTTGAGATCCTGGCGCCGGACGGGGCGGTGCTCTACCGCAACGCGCGGCTGGGCGACCGCGCCCTCGGCGGTCAGCCTTTCGCCGGAGAAGGTGAAAACGGCTATTCGGGGCGCACGGTGCAGCTCTCGGACCGCACACGCGTGGTGCTCATCAGCCGAAAATATGATTTGCAGGGCCGGACGATCCTGATTCGCGCCGGATATGACGAGGATCTGATTTGGAACGAAGTGAAGGGAACGCTGCTGGTCCTGATTCTCGCGTCGCCGCTGGTCTTCGCCGGCACGGCCTACGCGGGCTACAAGATGGTGGGGCGCACGCTCGAACCGGTTACAAAAATGGCCAGCCGCGCCGAACAGATCAATTCGGAACGGCTGAGCGAACGATTGTCCGTCGAAACTCCCGAAGACGAGCTGGGGCATCTGGCGCGCGTGTTCAACGCCATGCTCGCGCGAATCGAGCAATCGTTCGAACAGTTGCGTCGCTTCACCGCGGACGCGTCGCACGAGTTGCGCACACCGCTGGCCGCGATGCGAAGTATTGGCGAAGTGCGACTGGAAAACCCTGCGACGCCGGAGGAATATCGCGACACAATCGGCAGCATGCTGGAAGAGGTTAACCGGCTCACAAGTGTCGTCGAGAATCTCCTGATTTTATCGCGCGCCGATGCCGGTCAGATCCAGCTGCACGTGTCAATTTTTCCGCTGGTCGGGCTGGTGCGTGAGGCAGCTGCGCTCCTTGAAGTCCTGATCGACGAAAAGCGCCTGCAATTCACGCTCACCGGTGATGAAAATATCGGCGTGCAGGCGGACCGTCTCTACGTGCGGCAGGCAATCGTCAACATCCTGCATAACGCCGTGAAGTTCACGCCGGAGGGAGGGTTGATCGAAGCGCGCGTCGCGTGCAACGGCCGCTCGCTCGCCGAGCTTTCCATCCGCGACTCCGGCCCCGGCATTTCCGAGGCGCATGTGGCGAAGATTTTCAACCGCTTCTATCGCGTCGACAACGCGCGCGAGGGTCATGACCGCGGCGCCGGGCTCGGGCTTTCGATCGCCCAGTGGGCCGTGCAGGCGAACAACGGCGAAATCGGCGTCGCGAATTCTTCCGTTGCAGGCTCTACGTTCTGGATCCGGTTGCCGGCCGTGGGCTGCTCTTCGCAAACCAGTTAAGCGGCCTGCCTGCTTTCATGCGGGGCAAATCCGAGCTTAACCAAATCTTAAGAAACTCTTCAGTAGAATTCTCTCCGGACCGGCGGTAGCGTCACGCCATGGGACGCCGATTGGAACTCGCCGCGATCGCCCTCCTCGCCATCGCACTGCCAAACCCGGCGTCCGCAAATTCCAGCGTTCCGATCGACGCTGTTCCTTCCGAATACACACCGATCAACGGCCCGCAGACGGCTGAGCCGGTTTCGCTCTCGAGTTTCCATTTCGAGGTGAATCCGGAAACGCAGCGCGCGCGGGTCGTGGTGGAGTACACGTATCCGGACGCGTTGATTTACGCGCGCCGCGATCCTACGCGCGGCCCGCAATCGACCGTTGCTCAGATTCCCGGCCTGTGGTACGACCTGGCCGATCATGAAATTGTGTACGAATCCAACGGGTCGAAAACGGTCTGCGCGACGGTCGACGATCGCACCGGGACATCCGGCCACCACGTGAAAATCACCAACACGGGAGCCTGTTCGGTGACGGCTCACGTCGAAAATCATGCGGAAGACGATGGTTGGAGGATTCATCGCTTCCGTGCACTCGACACCTACTTCAATGTGCAATCGACTGCTACCCGGCCGGCAGACCAAATTCAGTAGCCCGCGGCCAAATCCGCGGAGGAGGTTGGTCATGACGCGAAAATCGACGATCGGTAAAGTCTCTTTCATTTTGTCGGGTGCTCTGTTCGCATTTTCCTTGAGCGCCTTTGCCCAGCACGCGATCCCGCAGGGGACCACCTTGCCGGTTCGCCTGGACTCTTCCATATCCTTGAACTCCAAGCCCGGCGCGAGAATTACGGCGCGGGTGATGCAGAACGTTCCGTTGCCAAACAATGAGAAAGTCCGCGAGGGATCGAAGCTCGTCGGACACGTGATTGCCGTGTACCCGCCGGATGCCAATGGCAGATCACAAGTCTCGATTCGATTCGAGGAGCTGATTGCCTCCGGACGTACGATTCCGGTTTCCACCCGTCTGACTGCGCTCGCTGGGTTTATGGCGGTCGAACAGGCCCAGATTCCGGCGATGGGGCCGGACCGCGGCACTCCTGCCAATGCATGGAACACAACGCAAATCGGCGGTGACGAGGTATACCGCGGCGGCGGTCCGGTGATGGAGGGATCGCAAGTCATCGGGAGGCCGACTCCGCACGGTGTGCTGATTAATGCCAGCTCGTCGACCCTTTCCAGCTGCGGCGGCGTGGTGGATAGCTCCGTTCCGCGCGCGCTGTGGTTGTTTTCGGCCGATGCGTGCGGCGTCTACGACATCGCCGGCTTGACGATCGCACAGACGGGCCAGTCCGAGCCGTTGGGACAAATCGTGTTGTCGTCGAGCAGCGACAAGCTGTCCGTGCCGAGCGGCAGCGGAATGCTTCTGAATGTCGTTACCCGTGATAACTCGGGGGCATCTAACTAGTCGTGATGCGGCTTTCCGCGTCCGCGCCGCATTCCCGCTCTACGGCGGGATGCGGCGCAGGCGCACAGTCGCCGGCCCTCGTACCTTAGCGTACGGAGGCAAGCACATGGAGCACCTAACTCCGTGATCACGCGATTGCTGAAGCCCGCCCAGCTCGAGCAGTTCCGGCGCATGACCACCTGTTTGGTGGCAAGCGCGATTGAGACTTTCCGCGTCCGCCTGCCCAACACCGGTTTCACCGATTCCAGCATCCGCTGCATTTTCGAAGATCAACCGCCGATGATCGGCTACGCCGTCACCGCGCGCATGCGCAGCGCCAACCCCCGCATGGAGACGTCGAAGGTCTACGATTATTACGACCGTACCGAGTTGTGGAATCAAATTTTGTCGATTCCAGCGCCGCGGATCGTAGTGATCGAAGATGTGGACGACCCTCCCGGCCTCGGCGCTTTCGTGGGAGAAGTGCACGCCAATATTCTTCTGTCGCTTGGTTGCCTGGGCGTGGTGACGAACGGAGCCGTGCGCGATCTTCCCGACGTGCGTGTCACGGAACTTCAGATGTTCGCCGCCAACGTATCTGTCTCGCACGCTTACGCACACGTTTTCGATTTCGGCAGCAAGGTCCGAGTTGGCGGTCTTGAGATCCGTCCCGGCGACTTGATTCACGGGGATCTCCACGGCATTCAGACGATCCCGCACGAGATCGCCGGGCGAGTTCCAGCCGTGGCGCTCGAGATCCGCAACCGCCGCCAGCAGTTGATCGGGCTCCGTCGGTCCGCCGACTTTACGCTGGACAAGCTCCGCCAGGTCATTCGCGACACAGCCCTCGTTGGAGTTGGAGAAGGATCGAGATGATTTCGTGGGTCGCAAGAAGCCAAGCGCGGTACGTGTCGGCGGCCGCGCTGGCTATCGCTGCACTCGCAGGATGCGGCTCGCCGGACGACAAGGCCCGCGCGGATGCCAATGCGCCACTGGTTCCCGTCGTGAAGGTGCAACGCAAGGATCTGGACAGCCAGCTGAGCATCGCTGCGGAGTTTCAACCGTTTCAGGATGTGTTCGTCTACGCGAAAGAGTCAGGATACATCCAGAAGCTCTATGTGGACTGGGGAACGCACGTCAAACAGGGGCAGTTGCTGGCCGTGCTGGAAATTCCGGAACTGCAGCAGCAGATCCAGCAAGACGAAGCGAGCGTCAATAAGAGCGAACAGGATCTCTTGCGCGCTCAAGAGGAACTGGCGCGCTCGCAATCGGTCTACAACGTCGCGCACCTCACCTATTCGCGCCTGGCGGACGTACAGAAATCGCGCCCGGAGCTCGTGGCCCAGGAAGAAATCGACGTCGCGCAGGGCAAGGACCTCGAGGCCAACGCCAATGTCTCCGCCGCAAGAGATTCGCTCGCGGCGGGGAACGAAGAGCTGACCGCGTCGAAGGCGACACTTGAAAAGGATCGCGCACTGTTCGGCTATGCGCGCATCACGGCGCCGTTTGACGGAGTGATTACGGAAATGGACGCCTATACCGGCGCGCTGCTGCCCGCGGGAACTTCGTCAAACAAGAGCGGGCAGGCATTGTGCCACCTCGCGCAAAACAATCTGCTTCGGCTCGTGATTCCGGTTCCCGAGCGCGTGGTATCGACGATACAGGATGGGCAAACCGTCGATGTCCGAGTTTCCGGTCTTAACAAAGACTTCAACGGCAAGATCGTGCGCTTCTCCGACAGCATCGACCCGCAGACGCGCACCATGCATACCGAAGTGGACGTGGAGAATCCCAAGTACGAAATCGTTCCAGGCATGTACGCGACGGTGGTGTTGCCGCTGCAAACGGCGCGCAACGTGTTAACGCTGCCGATCCAGGCAGTGCGAATTTCCGGTGAGACCGAAGGCCACGTGATGCTGCTGGGTCCCGACAACAAACTCCAGGACCGCGACGTGACCATCGGCACCCAGGGAGCGACGCTCGTTCAAATCGTCTCCGGCCTGAATGAAAACGATGGCGTCGTATTCGGAGAACAGACGCAGTATCGCGCAGGCGAGCTCGTCAAGCCCAAGCCGATCACCCCGCAAGGAATGGAGTAAAAGCCTCGATGCCTGAGTTTTCGATCCGGCACCCCTATTTCATCATCGTCATCTGTCTTTTTGTTTGCATTGTGGGCCTCACCAGCATGGTGCAAATGCCGGTGGATATGTTTCCGCCGATTGAAATTCCGGTCGTGCTGGTCGCAACCTTCTACAACGGGATGCCGCCAGAGCAGATCGAAGCGGACATCACCGACACCTTCGAGCGATTCTTTACCCTCGGCAGCGGCATCGACCACATGGAATCCCGTTCCATGAACGGCGTCAGCCTGATCAAAGTCTATTTTCAGCCGGGAACCAATGCCGATGCCGACGTGACGCAGATCTCAAATCTCGCGATGGCAGACTTGCGCCGCTTGCCGCAAGGAACTTTGCCGCCCGTGGTCTTGAGCACCGGAGCTTCGAGTTTGCCGGTCTGCCTGCTCACGGTCGAAGGACAGGGTCTCAACGAAACCCAACTCCATGATTACCTGCAATACCAGATTCGAAATCAGATCGCTGGAGTGCCGGGTGCTACTGTGCCACCGCCTTATGGCGGCAAGTATCGCCAGATGATGGTCTACGTCGATCCGCTGAAGTTGCAGGCTCACGAACTCAGCCCGATGGACGTCGTGCAAGCGGTCGATTCCTCGAACCTCATTCTCCCGGCCGGCGACGTTCGCATGGGCCCGCTCGACTACAACATCTACACGAACGCCCAGGTTCCCAACGCCGCCGCCCTCAATACCATTCCGCTCAAGACCGAAGGCCCTAAATCCGTTTTTGTTTCCGACATAGGCCACGCCGTCGACGGTTCGTATCTGCAGTACAACATCGTCCGCGTCGACGGGCAGCGCTCCGTCTACGTTCCGGTGCAGAAGCAGGGGGGAGACAGCAACACCATCGCCGTGGTCGAGGGAATCCGCCGGTCGATCAAGACGCTGCGCGACATTCCCCCAAGTCTGCACACGCACGTCGTCTTTGATCAATCCGTATTTGTGAAGGACGCGATCTCCACGGTCTTGCGAGAGGGCGGTATCGGCGTGGTCCTCACGGCTGTCATGATCCTGCTCTTTCTGGGCAGCGGCCGGGCGACGATTGCGATTTTCCTCTCGATTCCGCTCTCGGTGATGATCACGTTCATCGTCCTGCACATCATGGGGAAAACCATCAACGCCATGGTGCTCAGCGGACTTGCCCTCGCCTTCTCGCGCCTGATCGACGATTCCGTCGTCGTAATCGAAAACGTGTTTCGCCATCTCGAGCTCGGCGAAGATGCCCGTACGGCCGCGATCAAGGGCGCCAACGAAGTGGCGCTGGCCGTGCTGGCGATCATGCTCGTGGCCGTAGTGGTATTCTTTCCGGTCACGTTCCTTTTCGGCGTGAGCAAGTATCTTTTTTCCGCGCTGGCGCTGGCCGTCGTGCTCGCGCTTTTCGCTTCCTATTTCGACGCCGTCACGGTCGTCCCGCTCTTCTGCGCCTATTTTCTGAAACCCGTATCGCATGGACATGGTACCGATGGCGAACCCGCGGCGACGAAATCCTGGTTCGCCCGCTTTCATGCGGGCTTCAACGCCCGCTTCGAACGATTCTTGGCCCATTACGAAAAATGGGTCCGCAGGGCGCTCGAGGCGCCGCGCGCCACCGTGGCCATCATCATGGGCGCATTCGCAGCCAGCTTTTTGCTGTTGCCGTTCATCGGCGTGTCGTTCTTCCCGCGATCGGACGCCGGCCAATTCCTGATCAACGTGAAAGCGCCAACGGGCACGCGCATCGAGCTGACCAACGAATACGTGAAGCGGGTCGAAGACATCGTGCGCGAAGTCGTGCCCTCCAACCAGCTCTCGACGATCGTTTCCAACATCGGAGTATTCCCGGACCTCTCCGCGCTTTTCACGTCGAACTCTGCGATGCATACCGCTTTCGTGCAGGTGGGCCTGAGCGAAGATCACAAGAAAAGCAGCTTCTACTACATGGCCGAGGTGAAAAAGCGCATCGCGGAGCAGATGCCCGAGCTGCGGACCTATTTCCAGTCCGGGAGTCTGGTCGATTCGGTCCTGAACCAGGGCATGCCGGCGCCGATCGACGTCCAGGTGAGCGGCACCGATCTCGCCGACGTCGACAAAATTACGCAGGACCTTTCTGCGCGCTTCACGCAGCTGAAAGGAATTTCCGACGTCTATGTCCCCCAGGACATGGACTACCCGGGCCTCCAGATCGACGTCGACCGGACCCGCGCAGCAGAGCTTGGCCTGGATACGAAATCCGTGGTCGACAACCTGATCACGTCGCTGACCTCGGACGAAATGATTGATCCCAGCTACTGGGTCGATCCACGCTCGGGCAACAATTACTTCGTCACCGTGCAGTACCCGGAAAATCAGGTGAAAGACCTGCGCGATCTGGAAACGATGCCGCTGCGCGGCCCGACCCTCAAACAGCCCACCTATCTCGATCAAGTCGCCAGCGTCACTCCGATCCTGTCGCCCACCGAAGTCGACCACTACCAGCTCGAGCGCGAGATGGACATTTATGTGGCGCCTTCCAAGGAGGATCTCGGCAAGCCGCGCAGCGAAATTGACAGGATCGTCAAGCAGCTCAATCTTCCGCCGAACATCCGCGTGGACGTGCGCGGTTTGGTCGTAACCATGGATTCTTCGTTCCGAAGTTTTGGCATCGGACTGCTGCTCGCGATTCTGCTCGTCTACCTCATCATGGTCGCGCAGTTCCGTTCCTTCATCGATCCATTCCTGATCGTCCTCGCCGTACCGACGGGCTTGATGGGCGTGATCGTGACGCTGGTCCTTACAGGCACCACGCTCAATATCCAGTCGCTAATGGGCATCGTGATGCTGCAGGGCATGGTCGTTTCCAACAGCATTCTCATCGTTGATTTCGCCAACGTGCTGCGACAGGAGGGCCAAAACCTGTTCGACGCTGTGGTGAACGCCTGCCGCATCCGCCTGCGGCCGATCCTGATGACCTCGGGCGCAACGATCGTCGGGCTCTTGCCCATGGCCCTGGCTCTTGAAAAGGGAAGCGAGGCCTATGCGCCGCTGGCTCGCGCGATTATTGGAGGCCTCGTATCCTCCGTCGCGCTGACGATCTTCGTCGTGCCCGCCGCGTATCTGCTGATCTACCGGCGCCGCGAAGCGCCCCAGTCTCCGGTGGCTACGGAGGTCCCCGCATGAAACGAATCCTGAAACACTTTGCGCCAATCGTCGCCGCGGCCATCGCGTGCAGTCCGGGTACCGCGCAACAAGTTCAAAAACTCAGCCTGAAGGAAGCCGAGCAGATTGCCGTGCAGAATCACCCGCAGGTGCAGGCGGCGGCCGATCTCGCCGACGCGGCCAAGGCCCAGGTTGCCCAGCAGCGATCCGCCTACTTCCCGATGGCCAACGGCAGTCTCACCGCCGTTGATGCGGAAAACAACAGCCGCATAGCAGCCGGCGCGCTGAACAATCCGATTATCTTCGAGAGGTATTCCAACGGCGTCGCGGTCTCTCAGCTCGTCACCGACTTCGGCCGCACGCACGATCTGGTGAAAAGTTCCGACCTGCACGCGAAAGCTCAGCAGCAATCCGCCGTAAATACGCGCGCGGAGGTCTTGCTCGAGACAGATCGCGCTTACTTCAGCGTCTTGAAGGCGCAGGCTGTGCTGAAGGTCGCGGACGAGACTGTCAAGGAGCGCCAGCTCGTCTCGGACCAGACCAGCGAGCTGGAAAAAAATAAGATCAAATCCGGCCTCGACGTGAGCTTTGCCAACGTCGATCTCGCGCAGGCGCAGCTTCTTCTGATCCAGGCCCGCGACGGGCTAGACACGTCTTTCGCCGATCTCGCTGCCGCGCTTGGATACGGCGATCTGCGAACGTTCGATCTCGCCGATGAGCCAACACCGGACGCTCCTCCGGACGATTTTGCCTCATTGCTGCAGCAAGCGGTCCGGAACCGTCCCGACCTCGCGAGTCTGCAGCTCGATGCTGCATCCGCGCACACCTACGCAACCGCCGAGCGTGACCTCTGGTTTCCCACGGTCTCCGCGGCCGGTGCGGCCGGGCTGACGCCCACCGGCGCCGAGCAGGTCGGCCCTCGTTACGCGGCGGCCGGCGTCAACGTCAACGTCCCGATCTTCAACGGCCATCTCTTCGGCGCCCTGCACAATGAGGCCACCTCACGCGCGCGCGCCGACGATCAGTACGTCCGCGATCTGCAGGATCAAATCGTGCGCGAAGTTCGCACCGCCTGGCTCAACGCCGGTGCCGGCTATCAGCGGCTTTCTGTTGCGGCCCAGTTGCTGAAAAACGCCCAGGACGCACTCGACCTCGCCCAGCAGCGCTATCGTCTCGGCCTCAGCTCCATCATTGAGCTCAGCCAGGCCCAGTTGAACCTCACCCAGGCGCGGCTAGAATCGGCCAACGCAAAGTACGACTACCAGGCGCAGCTCTCGGCGCTGCAGTTCCAGATCGGGGCCCTCCGCTAGTTCCTGTGGTTAGCTGCAGGGTACGGGTCGCTGAAATCGCGGATGCGACGTCGTGCGAGATGTGGGCGTGTGACAATCAAATGGCGGAGGGCCCGAAAATTCGGCAGTGTCAATCTGCCGACTCCGTCGCGAGCGAGGCGCCGTCAGCTACCACGCCGACCACGCCTGCCTTGACACAACATACTAACCTGTTAACACTAAGCCGTTTGAATTGTTGGCTGGAGGCGCGCGAGATGGCGGGTGACCTCAAGATACGTGTGAATGAGCGCACCATGGAAATCACGGCTGCGCCGGATACACCTCTGCTGTACGTCCTGTCAGATGAACTGCAACTGCAAGGACCCCGCTTCGGCTGCGGACTCGCACAGTGCGGTTCATGCTCCGTGCTGGTGAATGGCGAAGAGGTCCGATCCTGCGTAACGCCGGTGTCCGCAGTCCAGGGCAAGTCGGTGACGACGCTTGAAGGATTGCCCGCGTGGTACGCGAAACAGAAAAAACTCGAAAGGGTCCCCGCGCTGCATCCAGTCCAACAGGCGTTCATTGACGAGCAGGCCGTCCAGTGCGGCTACTGCTTCAACGGGATGATCATCCAGGCCGCCGAACTTCTGTCGAAAACGCCGCAGCCCACCGAAACACAAATTCGAACCGCGATGAACGGCCATCTATGCCGCTGCGGGAGCTACCCGCGCGTCATCAAGGCGATCCACCGCGCGGCGGCGGCAACACGATGATCGGTACACGAATTATCACCGCAAAACCGGCTCCATCGTCCCTGTTTCCACGCCGCGACTTTTTGAAGGCCGGCGGCGCACTGGTCGTCGGGTTTAGTATGACCAGCCTGCTTGGCGGCGATTCGCTCGGCGCCCAGGCCGTCGCAGCCACGCGCGGCGGCATCGCGGGACCTCCTGATCCAAAGCAGATTGATACCTGGCTCGCCGTTCATGCCGACAACACGGCGACCGTATATATCGGCTACGTCGAGCTCGGACAGGGGTCGACGACCTCGCTTCTGCAAATCGCGGCCGAGGAACTCGACCTGGACATGAGCCAGGTCAGTACGATTCGTCTGGACACGAACATCACGCCCAACCAAGGCGGCACGTATTCAAGTTCGTCGATCGCTCGTGGAAGTCCGGCCATCCGCACGGCAGCCGCCGAGGCGCGCCAGGCGTTGTTGCAGCTTGCATCGAAGAACCTCGACGTGCCCATCGAACGGCTCACGGTCTCTCGCGGAATCGTAGCGGTGGGGAATTCGGCAGGAGGCGCAGAGAACAGCGGGCGCTCGGTCACTTATGGCGAACTGGTCGGCGACAAACCGTTTAGCCTCGCCTTCACCGGAACGGCACCGCTGAAGTCCGTTTCGAGTTACAAACTGGTTGGCAAGAACCCCGTAAGAAACGACATTCCGGACAAAGTGAGCGGCAAGTACGTATACCTGCAGCACGTGCGCCTGCCCGGAATGGTCCACGGGCGCGTGGTTCGCCCGCGTGGCCAGGGAGTGTATGGAGCGGGTGCGAAAGTCGCGAGTCTGGATGAGACTTCGATTGGCCACATTCCGGGCGCGCGTGTCCTGCGGAAGGGAGATTTCGTCGGTGTGGTCGCGGAGCGTCAATGGGACGCTATCCGCGCGGCGCAGCAACTAAAAATTACCTGGGATATGCCCGACACGCTTCCGGGCAGCGATGCCGTGTACGACGCAATGCGCGCCGAAAAAACCACGGATCGAGTGGTGCTCGAAAGAGGCGACGTAACGGGTGCGCTTGCGCAAGCTGCTCATGTTGCTTCCGGGACCTACCACGGCCCCTATCAGGCGCACGCGGGCTTCGGGCCCAACGGCGCACTCGCGGATGTGAGGCCTGACTCCGCACTGGTGATCTGCTCGACACAGGATGTGTACGCCACGCGCAATACTCTGGCTGGCGTGCTGGGAATGTCCGCGCAAAAGGTTCGCGTGCAGTATTACGAAGGTTCAGGCACCTATGGCCACAGCTGTTACGATGATGTGGCGCAAGCGGCCGCAATTCTCTCGCAGCTCGCCGGCAAACCGGTCCGGTTGCAATTTATGCGCTGGGACGAGCACGGCTGGGACAACTACGGGCCCGCGCATGTGGGTGAGATCCGCGCCGCAACTGACGCCGATGGCAAGATCGTCGCCTACCAGTACGACGGCTGGCATCACAACTGGAGTGCCATTGAGACGTCGGCTCAACTGGCGCTCGGCACGCCAGCGGCGGAGTGGAGACTCGGCGCGGCCCAGCAGGTGAATCCGACCGATTGCGGCGGAATGTATGACATTCCCAACGTCCGCCTGATGAATCACCAAGTGCCGGGGCTGAAATATCTGAAGGGCGCATGGTTGCGGTCTCCGCTCGATCTGTCGTTTTCGTTCGGATCGGAGCAGACGATTGACGAGCTTGCGCGCCTTGCTGGCATGGACGCCTACAAGTTCCGCCAGCGTAATTGCAAGGATGAACGGTGGATGGGCGTGCTCGACGCGGTTGCGGAAGCAGCGAAGTGGGAGCCGTACCCGCCCGCTTCGAATGTTTCCGGTGCAAAAATTGCCAATGGCCGCGGCATCGGCCTCGGCACGCATCTCACGTCCTACGGGGGTGCCGTCGCTGAAATCGAAGTAAACAAAGAGACCGGGCAGATCAAAGTGAAGCACATGTATGGTGCGATTGATGCGGGCCTGGCGGTGAATCCGGCGTTTATCGAGAACCAGATCAGCGGACAGTTGGTGCAAACCGTTAGCCGCATGCTGAAAGAGGAAGTAACATTTAGCAAGACGAATGTCACAAGCCTGGACTGGAACAGCTATCCGATTCTGCGGTTTGAGGAATGCCCCGAGGTCACGCCCATCGTTGTGCAGCGCGCGGACCAGAAATCAACCGGCGCGGGCGAAGAGGTGATGGCGGCTGCCGCGGGCGCTATCGCGAACGCTTTCTTTGACGCCACGGGCGTCCATATGCACGAGTTTCCGTTGACGCCGAACCGCGTTGTAGCCGCGCTTCGCCGCGGCTAACCTGCATTTTTCAGAAGTTTGTGGAGGAGTCTTGATGCCGGCGCCAAGCATTTTTGTATTCTGCGCAGTGCTTTCAATGCTGGCGCTGCTGCCAGCTGGCTCCGAGCCCGACACGCCCGCTACACACGCGCCGGAAGACTCCGACTCCCCGAAATTTGCCGCCCTCAGCGATCGGTTCATGAAAGATTCGCTCGCGCTTTCTCCCACCAGTGCCTCGCAGGCCGGATACCACGTTCACGTCGATCCGAAAACGGGCAACCGGATCGAACTCGATGCGCAACTCGACGACCTGAGCCTGAAGGCCATGGACGCGCAGCGGGAATTCTACTCCGGCTGGCGCAGGCGGTTTCGCACCGAGACGCCGCTTGCAGGGCTTGATCCGCAGGATGCCGCCGACTGGCAGCTCATCGACGACCAGATCGGCCTGAACCTGCTTGAATTCGATCGAATTCAAAATTACCGCCACAACCCCACGGTGCCGGTCGAGCTGATTGGCAACGCCCTGTTTCTGCCGCTGACCCAGAGCTACGCGCCGCACGATGTGCGTTTGGGCCATGTGCTTTCGCGCGTCCGCCAGATTCCGCGACTGATTGAGCAGGTGAAGACGTACCTCGGCGACTCCGATCCGATCTTCATCAGCACGGCGATCGCGGAGAATGACGGAAACATCGAACTCATCCAGAGCGACATCGCCAAGGAGATTCCCGGTGGCTCGGCGCTGCGGGCCGAGTACGACCACGTCGCCCCAGCGGCGATCGCTTCGCTCAAGGATTTTTCGGCGTGGCTCAAGGATGATCTTGGCAAGCGCCCCTCCCGCCTCACCTGGCGTCTGGGCAAGGATTTCTACGCTCAGAAATTCAGGCTGGTGATGGAAACCGACGTCACGCCGGAGGCGCTGTTGGCCGATGCGGAAAGCGAGCTGGTGGAGGTACGCGCCGAGATGCTCGGCCTCGCGCTGCCCATGCATGCGCAAATGTTTCCCTCGCATGGCGACCATTCCGACCTCACGGGCCGCGATCGCGAGAACCGGATCATCGGTGAAGTCCTCGAAAAAATCTCCGAGAATCATCCGCGCCCCGGCGAATTGCAGCAGACCATCCAGTCTGACCTCACCGGCATCATCGCGTTCATCCGCGAGAAAAAGATCGTATCCCTCAGCTCCCGCGATAACTTGAAAGTGATCCCCACGCCGGTTTTCATGCGCGGTATTTATTCCGTCGCGGGATTTCACAGCGCACCCCCGCTTGAACCGCACGCGGAAGCGGAGTACTGGGTGACGCCGATCGATCCCCAGGCGCCGGCGGCCAGCACTGAATCCCGACTGCGCGAATACAACAACTTCACCTTACAGTGGCTTTCACTCCACGAGGGGTTGCCGGGACATTACGTGCAGGCCGAGCACGCAAACAACATTCAGCCCGAGTCGCGCCGCCTGCTGCGGGCAATTTTCGGGAACGGCGCATACGTGGAAGGCTGGGCGGAATATGGGGCGCAGGTGATGATGGACGAGGGCTTCCTCAACAACGATCCGCGCTTCCGCATGATGATGCGCAAGATTCGTCTCCGCCTGCTCGCCAACACCATCCTCGACGTCAAGATGCAAACCATGGGCATGACCGACGAGCAGGCCATGGATCTTATGACCAACGATGCCTTTCAAACCCAGGCTGAGGCCGAAGGAAAGCTCGTGCGGGCCAAGCTCAGTTCCACCCAACTGCCGACATACTACGTCGGCCTGCGCGAATGGTTCTCCCTGCGGAAGGAATATGAAGCCAAGGCCGGAAAGAATTTCGACATGCTCAAGTTCCACGATCTGGTCCTCGATCAGGGCGCTCTTCCGGTTCCCGTGGTTGGAAAACTTGTGATGCCGACGGCCGGACAGTGAGCTACCGGGCGCACTGCGGGCGAGGGTCATGAAGGTACGCGCCGCGGTTGCCTACGAGAACGAGCCTTCGTTTCTGATCGAAGAACTCGAGATGAGCGGGCCCGGGCCGCAAGATATCCTGGTGCGCATGGCCGGCTGCGGCCTTTGCCACACCGACGTGAAAGCGCGCGAGGGCACCATGGGTGTTCCCATGCCTGCCGTGCTCGGGCACGAAGGCTCAGGGATCGTCGAGCGTGTCGGCGAGCGCGTCACCAGGGTGAAGCCCGGCGATCATGTCGTTCTCACGTGTGATTCCTGCGGTACATGCCCTACCTGCGTCTCAGGCAGTCCCGCCTACTGCGACCGGATGACCACGCTTAATTTTACCGATGGGCGAGCAGGTGAGCCGGGCTCGTTTCACAAGGGCGGCGTCGCAATTCATGGCCACTTCTTCGGCCAATCGTCGTTCGCAAGTTATGCCGTCACACGAGAGCGGAACACGATTCCCGTGCGCAAGGACGCCCCGCTTGAAATTCTGGGCGTGCTCGGCTGCGGCGTTCAGACCGGCGCGGGCGGGATCATGAATTCTCTTGATCCGCCCGCTAACAGCTCCATCGCGATTTTTGGCGCAGGTCCGGTGGGCTTAAGCGCGGTGATGGGGGCGGTGGTATGCCGCTGCTCGGTGATTATCGCAGTCGATGTGCTCGAGTCGCGGCTCGCGATGGCGCAGCAGCTGGGTGCAACGCACACGATACTGGCTGGGGGGCAATCGCCAATCGCAGACGAAATTCGGAAGATGGTTCCGGGCGGAGTCGGCTACGCGTTCGACACCACGGGCCGCGTAGATAGCAATGAGCAAGCGCTTGAGTCGCTCGCCGCCAAAGGCCGATTTGGATTCTGTGCCATTCCAGCGGAGGCTCCAAAAATGTCCCGAGTGATGATTCGCGGCCTTTGGATTCGCGGGATCGTTCAGGGCGACAGCGTGCCGGATGCGTTCATTCCCCGCCTCATCGAGCTGCACCTGGACGGCCGCTTCCCGTTCGACAAGCTGGTCGCGAAGTATCCGTTCGATAAAATCAACCAGGCGATCGCCGATCAGGCGGCCGGGCTGGTAGTGAAGCCAGTTTTCACATTCGGCCACTAAGGGATACTTTCACCCGACCCTCAATCGTCCCGAAAGACCCTGAGCCACTAACTATTTCATATATCTGGACTTATGGTTTTGTCGTGACTCCGCCGGGCGCGGTAGCTGCGGCCGGATTCGCCGCCCCAGCGGTTACCAAAATCACCGGAGGCCCTGGCTTCAGTGCGTCGAGAACCTCCGAGGGAAGTTTGTCTGCACGCGCGACCAGCGCCGTGACTTGCCATATCTGCTGATCCCCGAGCGAAGCTTGAAAACCGGGCATAGCCGTCAAACGTATGCCGTTCTTCACCTTCCAGTAAGTGACGCCAGCTGGATCGTCGCTCACACGCCCGTCCTCGGTGAAAAGCTGGGGCGGCTTGGGAAACTCTCCCTGTCCGACCGGGGGCACGGGCTGTCCGGGCAAGCCGTGGCAGAATGCGCAGTTTTTCTGATACACGCCGGCACCACTGAGCAGTTCCTGGGTTGAATCGCCGGACACGTCGCGCGTCGGTGCTTCGCGGCGAATCCGAGCGTAGAGTCCCGCCTCGGCCAGGTCCGCCTCAAACGGCATCGGCGGATCCGACGTCGCTACGGGCATGCGCCCGGAGGCCACATACACTCCGAAAGCCAGCGGCAAAATCAACAGCCCCACGATCAAACCGACCACGAATGACTTCATGTTTGCCCTCCGTTTCGTCCCCAAGGCGTCGCATTGCTTCACTTGAAACGCCGGCTCGTCGCTTTGCGTTCCACGGCCTGCGAGGCTCGGCGTCGAGACCAGTCGCCCGCAAAAGAATTGTACCTTGCGGTGAAGCCTGCGATGCGCGAACAATACCGCACCAATCCCGGGAGGTTCTGAGCCATGTTCCAGACTGACTTACTGAAGGGTCGCACGATTCTGATCACCGGTGGTGGGACCGGTCTGGGTCGGGCGATGGCGCTGCGTTTTGCCGAACTCGGCGCCAGCCTGTTTCTGATCGGGCGCAGGGAAGATCCGCTCAAGCAAACCGTTCGCGACATTGTCGCCAACGGAGCGCGAGCGGCGTGGTTCTCGGCAGACATCCGAGATTTCGCAGCCGTCGAGCAGTCACTCACTGCAGCGGAAAAAGAATTCGGCCGCCCGTTTGGCGGGATCGACACGCTGGTGAACAATGCCGCGGGAAACTTCATCGCGCGCACCGAAACGCTTTCGCCCAACGCGTTCAACGCCGTCGTCGGAATCGTCCTCCAGGGTGCGTTCCACTGCACCCTCGCACTCGGCCGCCGGTGGATTGCCGCCAAGCAGCCGGGGACGGTGCTGAATATCGTCACCACCTACGCAGACGCGAACTGCGGCTCGGGCTTTGTCGTTCCGTCGGCGTGCGCGAAGTCGGGCGTGCTTGCGATGACGCGTTCGCTCGCTGTCGAATGGGCCCGGCATCGCATCCGGCTCAACGCGATTGCTCCGGGCCCGTTCCCCACCGAAGGCGCATTCTCGCGCTTGCTGCCGTCGAAGGAACTTGAAGAGCGCGCAAGGAATCAGCATCCGATGAAACGTTTTGGCCGGCCCGAGGAGCTCGCCAATCTTGCCGCCTATCTGGTAAGCGAGCAGGCTGGTTACGTCAACGGCGAGTGCGTCGTGATTGACGGCGGAGAGTGGTTGCGCGGTGCGGGAGAGTTCAATCACTGCGTCGATATGCCTGAGGCTGCCTGGGACGCGCTCGAAGCAGCCCGCAAAAAATAATTTTCCGCGGATTCGCTGCGCGGCAAATCGAATTTGCAGAATATTTTACGCTCCTTGAGGATGTCGACGCGCCGACAGATTCGCAATTCTTGCGCGCATCGGTGAAGAGTCTCGGATCGAACGAACTGTCGCAGAGTGAAAGTTCCAACCGCTAAGACTCCTAATTTGAATTCGATGCCGACGAGGGCACTGGCGCCGGTATGACGAACAGCCTATCGATCATGATATTGACATACGATGTGCCAATCGATAGCATGCCCGGGGGTTTTACCATATGGAGAAAGCAACGGTTCGCGTCTCTCCCAAATTTCAAGTCGTGATCCCCAAGGCTCTCCGCGAAGAGCTCAAGATCGAAGCCGGACAGGAGCTGCTGATGTACTCACTTGACGGGTCGCTGCGCCTGGTGCCCCGCCGTTCCGTCAAGGAGCTCCGCGGCATCGCCAAGGGCCTCAGATGGAAAGACGAATATCGTGACCACACGGAGCGCTTCTGAACTCTACGTAGTTGACTCCACTGGCTGGCTTGAATACCTGACCGAAGACTCCAAGGCGGCCGCTTTTGGCCATTACCTGGAAGGCGAAGTGTCGGTGCTGGTCCCGTCGGTGGTTCTGTTTGAGGTCTACCGTCATCTCGCAAAACATCGAGGGAGACCCTTGGCTGACCGGTTCGCCTCCCAGGCGATCCTGCGCAAAGTGATACCGCTGGACGAAACCGTCGCCCTAGCGGCTGCCAACATCAGCCTCGACCATCGCTTAACCGGCACCGACGCGATCGTGTACGCGACCGCCCGGGTCTGCCAGGCGCAACTGGTCACTGCAAACACCCACTTTCGGGGTCTCCCCGGCGTCATCATTCCCTAAGTATCGGCGACCGGCGCGAAGTCCTGCATCGGGCGCTACGCCCACTCACCGTTTTTTGATAGACTCCGTCCAACAGCTGAGAGTTATGACATTTAGGGGTGGGGGGCCGGGACGGTGGAATGGCCACGCCTCAAAGTGCGCTCGACCTAGTTCAGTACCTACATCTAAAGCTCGCTGCCTTGGGCCAGCCGGCCGCGAAGAATTCCCCCGACGCTCGTTTCCTGCAAATTGCCAAGCCGCTGTTGCGCAATCACTATGAAAAAGAGCGCTTGCTCGGGAAGCATTTGTGTCCCGCCGACGCCCGGATTCAGTCCTTCCTGGATGAGTACCTGACCGATTGCTGTCCGGGCGGCGCGCCTCGTTTGCCGGCGAGTACCTTTATTCTTGACCGGCCCGGCCTTGCCCGTGCCATGTCCCTGCCCCCGGACGCCGATGTCTTTTCTTCCCAATACGTGCGCTCCTACCGCGTTCCGCAGGGTGTTCTGCACAACCCGGCGAGCGACCGCCGCACCACCAGCGGCGTCTTCCATATTGCCGAAGGTGGCTTTCCGATTCCGGCAGACAAGCAAGCGGCTCCCCGGCAGGCGTTCGCCGCGCTGCTTGCCGCTGCGCTACGCCCGCCGGGCGACCTTCTCACCCTGCCTTTTACTGCCGGACAGCAGGAGCCGGCCCGCCTTTTCGTTTCCTTACTGCTACGCCCGCTGGTGTGTCCGGCCACAGGAAGCGATGCGGCGCGAACCATGGAGACGCGCTTTTTCGCTCCCGGCAGCCTGGTGAGCAATCTGGACTTTGTCGAAGCCATATTCGGCAATGGCGGCGATCCACATCTTCCCGAAAATGACGCGGCTCTGGACGTGGCCCACTGGACCGGTCACACCGGCTGCGTGATCCTGGCTCCGCATCTGGTGGGGATGAAGAAAACTGCGCTCGGCCTGCCGAATGTGAATGACGCGACCGACCGTCAGCGCCGCGACGGCATGTGCTGGACCGATCCCGACGAGCTGTACAACGAAGGCGCGGCCTTCAAAATCTGCTGCCGCGACTCTCGCGGCGTGATGGTCACAATTCTGGCCGACAACTACTACGGTTATTGCAAAAAGGAAGTGAAAACCCAGATCAGCTACTCCGCCAATCTGTTTGGGCTCGCCGAGGAAGAGCATGCCGGTGGCGCCATCGCCTTTGCCACCTACGTCCTGGGCCAGGAGTTTTTCGCAGGCCGCACGGTTAGCCTGAAGAAAGCCACATTCGAGCAGGGCATGGCCCTGCTCGGCGAACTCGTCGAGCGCCAAGAGGCAGGATACGCGATCGATCGCCGCTATCCGGATGTCGTCTACATCCCGGAGGATTCCGTCTTTACCCTGCGCGACGGATTCGTCCGCTGGCAGCACGACGGCTGCACGCATCGACTGACCCTGCACCCATCGGCTGTGTATGTCCTGCCCTCGGGCTTCCGCGTTCACTTGGAGAAGCAGATCGCCGGCACGGCGTGGAGGCTGGTGGGTTCCCGCCCACGTGGCACGCTTTGCCACAAGCCGTGCACAGTTTCTGGCGGAGGCAAATCCGAGATTTCAAAGTCTATTGCCCACGCCCTGCTGGTAGGCCCGGTGTACGTCCGCGACTATGGGGACGACATGAGCAACGTCGCCGAGATTTTCGAACGCGATTTCTCCGCCATCTACAGGTCACGCCCTGTTGACGCCCGCTCGCGACGGCCGATCCTCAGCTCCGACCGCACGTTCGGCTCGGTGATCCGGATGTTCACGACCTCTGCTGAGTACACCGAGGAGCACAACGATTGGATTCGTCGGCTTCCGCAGACCACGCGACAGCTCCTGTTTACCGTGAAACGCTACTACCGGCCCGAGTGGGGCGACAACTGGCGCGAACACTTCACCGTCGACCGCATCGATGGTTTTCTTGGTCACGAGCTTAAATTCGACAACGAGCCCCTGGTCAGCAACTATCTGCGCGTGGGCCATGACCGCGACGGGGCCTGGCGCATTTACAAGCTGCGCCCGGATTTTTGCCCCGCGGAGAAGGTTCAAGTGGAGGACGACATTACCGCGTCGGTCGTTCTCCCCCGCGCGAGTCTCAACGACCTGGACCGCGAGTTCAAAAGTGAAAGCGTCAAGCTCGTCGCCAACTGCGAGACTGTCCTGTTCCAGCGTCCCGACGAGGCCATCCACCCCGGGGTTGACCAGCAGGCCGAAGCCGACATCGCGAGCTCCGGAACGTTCCTGTCCAATTACGAGCCTCTCAGTGGCTCTCAGGTTCGCGCGCTGGTAGATCACGTGGTCGAATTCGACCGCTATACCGATCCCATGAAACGCCTGCTTGAAGATTTCGCGTCGCGTGAACCGGCAGGCAACGGCGACAGATACGCCGTTGCTTCGTCCCATCCGCGCGTGGTCAACGGCAGGCCTTCGCTGAACCCGCGCTATCTTCAAAAGCGCCCGGATCTGGTCGCCCCGCGCGCAGCCTATCTGGCCAGGATCGCCGCGCGTCTGGAGCGTGATATTCCGGCATCGAGGCCGGTCCACTTTCCGGTGACCGCCGTACTGGCCGGACGCCGAAACAGTCCGCCGGACACTGCCGCCGGTCTGCCTCCGCTTGCGGTGTATGGCCCGATTCACTACCAAGAGCTGCCTGAGCTTTTTATGGAGTGCATCTCGAGCCTAACCGGCAAGTCCCCGGCGACCACCGGATTTGGCAGCGAGGGCGCACTCACCAAGGGTCCGTTTAACGCGCTCTGGCCCGTCGTTGATCTAAACAACGCGCTGGTATCGGCGATTCTTACCGGCGACTGCGGCTTCACCACTTCGGCCGGGCACATCGGTCCGCATTTTCGCGTGGATCACGACGTGAGCCTGCTGGTTCCGGAAATCTGGTGCCGCATGAGAACGGCCGAGCGTGACCCGCGCTTCCTGATTGAGGCCGGATATCTGGAAAAGATCGAGGATTTTGCCTTCGAGGGGCACACCGTCGTCGCCAGCCGGCTCGGCTACCGGATCACCATGCCGTTTGTGGACCAATTTCTCGGCCGCATTTTCGAGACACCCGATACTGTCTTCCCCATGGAAATGTTACGGCCGGAATTGCAGGACCGTGCCATGTTCGCGGCGGGTGTGGATGCGATCGTCGAGTCGCAGCGCCGCGTGGCCCTGAACTACTTCGCAGACGGCAGTGCGACGGCTGCCTGTCCGCCTCTGCGCGCCCTGCTGGAAATCATGGCGCACGGTTGCTATCACGGCATGGGAGTGGAACATCCAGAAGTCCGCGGCATGTTCACGCGCGAAGCCCTGCTCGCAAGCGACTGGTACAGCGAGCGCCTGCGCGTAAAGCAGGGGCGCGATATCGCGCTCTGGCGCCGCCATGTCCAGGCCCTCGATCAATTTCGCGCCGCCGAGCAGGACTCTCCGCCACCCGATGAAATCGACTTCGACAGCCGCCGCTCGCTCGCAAGCGCGCAGTTGGCCCGGGTCAGCTCGCCTGCCTACCTCGAGGAATTGCGTGGCACGATCGGCGCCGACCCGTTCCACGACCAAATCCCTGGCGGGAGTGCACCGCCGCGACCCAGAAGTTAATGCCGAGGCGACCGGCGTGACAGAGCTGCTTGGGAGTACCTGAACCTGCGCGTGTGTATCGTGACGGTTACAAGTTGCGCAGCCGTGGTAGCTAAGAATGATACCGGTGTGGCGGGACGTCGGTCTTGAGGGTGTGCACCGCGGCCCGCCAAATCGCCTGCAGGGCACGCAGTTCATTCGATGACGGCGAGAAGCGGCTGGGCGCTTCACAACTCGCCGCGGAACGCCCGGCAGTACCGACACTGGTGCGAGCGTTTCCGGTTCAAACCGCAGGCGTTAGCTCAGTGCTTTCTTGAGCCGCTTTGTAGTCTTCATCAATTGCTTCTTCAGATCGTCAACGCTCTTGGAGATGTCCTCGAGCTCACTCTTGGCCATGACCCCAGCTCTGGCCACTTTGTGCGCCGTGCGGTCCGCTTTACCCATCGCCGCACCAATCCTCATCGCGGCCTTCTTGAGTCTGTTTTTTGCCATTTTTTCCTCCCTTCGCCTGCACGGAAAGTATCGCATGCACGAGCGTTGTTTGCTGCCGACTTTTTTAACCAGCCGCCACGTGCTGGTGCTACTGCACCAGCTGTTGCGCAATCAGCTTGCTCGGTCGCATCGGTCCGCCCCGCAACTCTTCCGATCCGCAAGTCTTGACACCAACAACGGGATGAAATCGTTTAGGGATCGTGCTACGGTAATTGGCGCTTGTGATCAAGACCCAAGGCAGAGAGTTCGATGTCGCGCGGGAGCGAGACCGGAGTCGCGCCTCGAATCTGGGCCTTTCCTGATCGACGCGGTTTCATCCCCAATAAGTAACGCCAAGAAAAATGGACAACATTCAGATCACGCTGCCCGATGGTTCAACGCGCGATGTGCCCAGCGGCACGACCGCCGCGCAGATCGCTGGCCAGATCGGACCCCGCCTCGCCAAAGATGCCCTGGTCGCGCGCGTCGACGGCGAGCTGGTAGATCTTTCCAAGCCACTGGACCACAGCGTGAAGCTCTCGATCCTGACCGCAAAAGATCCCGAGGCGGTGCAGGTGTTTCGCCATTCCGCAGCGCATCTGCTGGCCGCCGCAGTTCTGGAGCTGTATCCGGACGTGAAACTCGGCATCGGACCGCCGATTGAAAATGGGTTCTTCTACGAGTTCGTGCGCGAGCAGCCGTTCACTCCCGAGGACCTTGAAAAAATCGAGGTCAAGATGCGCGAGCTCGCCGCGAAAGACATTCCGAACGAGCGCAAGATGATCCCCAAGCCTGAAGCGCTTGAGCTGTATCGCAAGTTGAATCAGGAATTTAAATGCGAGTTGGTTGAGGAAAAGGCCGTCGAGCCGATGGTCTCGTTCTACACAACCGGCAAATTCCTGGACTTCTGCCGCGGGCCGCATATTCCCTCTACCGCCCGCATCAAGGCGTTCAAGCTGATGAACGTCGCAGGCGCCTACTGGAAAGGCCAGGAAAGCAATCCCCAAATGCAGCGCATCTACGGCGCCTGCTTCGTGGACCAGAAGGAGCTCGATGAGTATCTTCACAGACTTGAGGAGGCCAAGCGCCGCGACCATCGCAAGCTCGGAGCGGAGCTAGATCTGTTTAGCGTTCAGGACGAGGCTGGTCCTGGTCTGATCTTCTGGCATCCCAAGGGCGGTATTGTTCGCCGCATCATGGAAGACTGGCTGCGCGCTGAGCTTACTCGCCGCGGCTACGATCTGGTCTATACGCCGCACATCATGCGGCTCGACCTGTGGAAGACAAGCGGCCACGCAAATTTCTACCGCGAGAACATGTTCGGCCCGATCGAGGTCGAAAAGGCCGATTACCAGCTCAAGCCCATGAACTGCCCCGGGCATATCCTGATTTTCAAGTCGCGCTTGCGCAGTTATCGCGAGCTTCCGATCCGCCTCGCCGAACTGGGCACGGTCTATCGCTACGAGCGTTCCGGCGTCCTGCACGGCCTGCTGCGCGTCCGCGGCTTCACACAGGACGACGCGCACATCTTCTGCATGCTGGAACAGATCGAAAAAGAGGTCCAGGACTGCGTCGAATTCGCCTGGGAGGTTCTGCGCGTCTTCGGCTTCAGCGATTACGTCGTCGAGCTGTCAGGCGGCGATCCCGCGCACCCCGAAATTTATGCAGGAACTCCGGAAGACTGGAACCGCGCCGAGGATGCGCTCACCAACACGCTGAAGCGCATGAACGTGCCCTACACCTACATTCCCGGAGAGGCGGCATTCTACGGCCCGAAAATCGATGTCAAGCTGGTGGACGCGATTGGCCGTCCATGGCAGCTTTCCACTGTCCAGTTTGATTTTAATTTGCCGGGGCGCTTCGAGCTTGAATATGTCGGTGAGGATGGCAGCCGACACCGGCCGCTGATGGTACACCGGGCCTTGTGGGGTTCGGTTGAGAGGTTCTTCGGCGTGCTGATCGAGCATTATGCCGGAGCGTTTCCGGCATGGCTCGCTCCCGTGCAGACCTCGGTGCTGCCGCTGAGCGAGAAAACGGCGGAGTACGCTCGCACAGTTACCCAGAAGCTCAAGGATTCAGGCTTTCGCGTCCATCTTGACGACCGCAACGAAAAACTGCAGGCGAAGATTCGCGACGCGCAGATGCAAAAGATTCCTTATATGCTCATCCTCGGCGGAAAGGAAGCCGAGGCGGGCACAGTTGCGGTGCGCCACCGGACCAAAGGTGACCTCGGTCCGCGTCCACTGGACCAATTCATCGCCGATCTGCGCGCCGAGGTTGATGCTCGCGCCACGGCGTAACGCGCGGGATCAGCTGAACAAATGAAAACCACCGCCGCAAAACTCGCAACGATGCTGGCGACATCGCTTGCCGCAATCGCGCTGGTCTGCTGGCCTGCACGGCCGCAGTCAAGCGATGATCCAAGCTGGACGGACAAGCATTTCATGGCGGCGTTCGATGAATTCTTTCCGATCGAACACGCCGAGGGCGACTTCATCGCTGTGCGGGCGCACCGCGACGGCGCAAACGACGTCCCTGAATTCTCCGTAGTGCTCGAAAACACGCAATCCCGAGGGGCGATCCGCGGAATTCTTCGCGAAGCGCAAGGCGCGCCGCTGTATGAGCAGCTCGGGGCGCTCCACTCCAAGGATCCGGCGCGGTCCTACGACCAGCTCAAGCAGGATTTGAAAATCCAGGAGTGGAAATTCTCTGCCCAGCAGTGCCCGGCCGTCGCGGCGCAATTCCAGGCGTTCAGCAATATTCAGTTTATCCGGCCCAAGGACGATGACCCAGAACCGGACCATCCCGTCGTCTACCAGTTTCACGAATCGGTGGGCGGGGGCGATTCCGAGGTTTTGGAATCCCTGGAGTCGCGTTCTTTCCCCAAATGGGCGAATGAAACGCGCAAGGCGCTGGATTCCTGCGCAGCTTCTGCGCCCCAGGGCACCGGGCCGACCGGCGGGACTCAGCCTTAACCCGCCCTTGCAGGCCAGAGGTCAAGCCGTGCTATACTTTCTGGCCTGTCGCTCCTGGCAATCGTTTTGTGAGCGGGACGGCGGGCAAGCGGGCATCGAAATTCAATTTCGCGCCCGGGAGGTGGGTTTATCGCAGAGCGGGGTGGTCCTCCTGGCCTTCGGGTCAACGAGCGCATTCGCGCTCGAGAAGTTCGTGTAGTGGATGAAGCGGGGAATCAGCTTGGCGTGATGACCCTGTTCGACGCAATGAAGGCGGCGCGGGATGCCGGTCTGGATGTCGTAGAAATATCGCCGAGCGCCGTGCCACCGGTCTGCAAGCTCGTCGACTACGGCAAGTTTCAATACGAGCTGAGCAAAAAAGCTCACGAAGCCAAGAAACATCAAAAGAGCTCGCACATCAAGGAAGTGAAGTTCCGGCCATCCACCGCCGAACACGATTTTCAGGTTCGTAAGAACCAGATCATCCGGTTTCTCGGCGAGGGACACAAAGTAAAGGCCATGATTTTCCATCGCGGCCGCGAGATGGCCCATCAAGATGTGGGCCGTGCGAAGATGGAGCGCCTGCTCAAGGAAGTCACCGACCACGCGCTGGTGGAATTCGGTCCGCGGATGGAAGCAAACATTTTGCTTGCCTTGCTTGCGCCAAAGAAGGGCGCGACTCCCGCGCCGCCCACCCGGCCCGCGCAGCCAGCAGCCGGCGGACAGGCCTAGAGAAATTTTAGGGAAGAGGAAATTGTGAAGAAGAACAAGAAAATGAAGTTGAAGACGCACCGGGGCGCAGCCAAGCGCTTCAAGATCACCTCGACCGGAAAAATCATGCGGTGGCATTCGGGCAAGCGCCACCTGCTGGGCACGAAGAAGCCGCGACGGATGCGCAAGCTTCTCAATAAGGTTCAGGTGAACAAGGCAGACGTGCGCAATATCCGTCTCGCGCTTCCTTACGGGCTTTAGATTTCGCTCCGAGCTAGGCAGAGCGTAACGGGTGCCTGCCGGCCGGCTGTCCCGCAAACATGCGGGACGCAATGTAATTCAACGAGACAAACCCGTCTTGCTTCCCGCGTATCGGTGCGGGCGGCTGGGCCGCGTTTGTCTCCCCCGTTGGACCACACAGGGTTGCACAGCCTTGATTTTGACGTCGTAGAGAATCACAGATCCAAACACCACTAGGAGCGCCTGCGAGGCGCGCACGAGGAGACCAGCACCATGCCACGAGTAAAACGCGGTACCAAGCGGCGCGCCCGCCGCAAAAAGCTGCTGAGACACGCCAAGGGATTCTTTCTCACAAAGAGCAAGCTGTTCCGGTCCGCCAAGGAAGCGGTAAACCGGTCGCTGCGCTACACCTACCGCGACCGCCGGACGCGCAAGCGTGATTACCGCACGCTGTGGATCCAGCGCATCGGCGCCGCAGCGCGGGCCAACGGCACCACCTACAGCCAGCTGATCCACGGCCTGAAAGCTGGCGGAATTGATCTGGACCGGAAGATTCTGGCGGACATGGCCGTGCGAGATGCCGAGGGATTTTCCGCGCTCGTGGTCTCAGCCAAGCAGCACATGAAGTCTGCGCCAGCCGCACCGGCGAAACCTGCAGCCTAGGCGAGTTCGTCCTCCGTCGTTCTTTGTATTTCGCGCGCGAGCTGATATTTTCACCATGGCCATAAAAGGGCCGATCTCGGACCGGCCCCTGCGCCCGCACGGCACCTCTTGATGACTAACGATCCCACAACACAAAACCTCGCGCAGCTCGGCGACCGGACGCCGGAAGCCGTTGTGGCGCGCTTCACCGAGGTGCGTGAAAAATTCGAACAGCAGGCGGCGCAGGCCACCGATCCGGCGAATTGGGAGATCTTTGAAATCAAGTGGACGGGTCGAAAATCCGGCGTCCTTACGATGATCGCTGACAACTGGCTGAAGACTGCGCCGCCTGAACTAAAACGCGCGGTCGGCCAGGAGTTTCAAAAGCTCAAGGCGCACGTGGAGGAACGGATTCGGGCGCTGGTGTCGGCCAAAGAGGCGGTCGAGGAACAATCCTCGGCGCGTGATCAAGTTGACCTGTCACTGCCGGGCGTCGAGCACGCGATTGGGACGCGACACCTGATTCGTCAGACCTACGAAGAGCTCGAGCGCATATTTCTTTCGATCGGTTTCCGCGTGGTCGAGGGGCCGGAAATCGAAACGCCCTATTACAATTTCGAGGCCCTCAACATCCCCGAGCACCATCCCGCGCGCGACAACATGGACACCTTCTACATCGATCAAGCGCGCGGCGGACATCTGTTGCGGACGCATACCTCTCCGATGCAGATTCGCACGATGGAAAAGGAAAAGCCGCCCGTGCGCATCATCGTTCCCGGGAAGGTCTATCGTCGCGACAATCCGGATTCAACCCACGGCTACATGTTCCACCAGATCGAAGGCCTGGCCGTGGACGCCGACATTACGTTCTGCGATTTCAAAGGCACGGTTGAATATTTTGTGCGCGAATTCCTGGGACCAAAGGCCAAGACCCGATTGCGGCCGAGCTATTTTCCTTTCACTGAGCCATCGGCGGAAGTGGATGCGACCTGCCATGTCTGCGGCGGAAGCGGCTGCCGGGTCTGCAAGTTTTCCGGCTGGATCGAGCTGTTCGGCGCAGGGATGGTGAATCCCGCTGTCTACGGTTTTGTGAATTACGACCCGGACAAACTTTCCGGCTTCGCTTTCGGCATGGGAGTCGATCGCCTGGCGATGATGAAATACGGCGTCAGTGAATTGCCGGTGCTCACGCAGAACGACGTGCGTTTCCTGCGGCAATTCCCCTAGGAATCAGGGTGCAGCAGGCAGCGCCCCAACTACCATGACGGACGCGACACTGGCAACCGATCCCAAGCAGCGCTTCTCAAATCGCGTACGCGACTATGTCCGCTACCGGCCGGGCTACCCGCACGCGATTCTGGATCTGCTGAGCGAGAAATGCGGTTTGGCGCCAGAGTCGGTGGTTGCCGACATGGGCTCCGGGACGGGATTGCTGACCCAGCTCTTTCTTGAAAACGGAAATCTGGTCTACGGCGTCGAACCGAATGCCGCCATGCGGCAAGCGGGCGAAGAGTTTCTGAAACAATACCCACGCTTCCGCAGCGTCGCGGGCTCAGCGGAAGCGACGACGCTGCCCGACGCTTGCGTCGGGTACGTGCTGGTAGGGCAGGCGTTTCACTGGTTCGACCCTGTCGCCGCGCGCACCGAGTTCAACCGGGTGCTGAAGCCGCGTGGCTGGGTTGTGGTGATTTGGAACCAGCGCAGGGATGACTCCCCATTCCTGCGCGAGTACGAGAGGTTTCTGCGCGCTTTCGGCACCGATTACGAGAAGGTACAAGCGCAGTATCCCGAGGACCGCACCATGAGGAGTTTTATCGGCCACGATGGCGGGAAAAAGTCCTTCTCAAACGAGCAGGTATTCGATTTGGCCGGCCTGCGCGGGCGCCTGTTGAGTTCCTCGTACTCGCCGGCCAAAGGCCATCCGCAACACGAGCCGATGCTCGCGGCGCTCGAGAAACTGTTCCAAATACACGCGCAAGACGGGCGCGTCCGGTTTGAATACCTGACGCACGTGTATTACGGGCCGAGGGAGGCCCGCCGTGCCGAATGAGGATGGGTGCGAGCGACACGGCTTCCTACTGTGATCGGGGCGGCGTATGGGACGGCGCTTCAGGCACATGCTTTGCCCCAGCGACAGCGCCGACCGACTGAACAACGATGAAGATTGTCTACAACTGGCTGAAGGAGTTCGTGGACGCGACGGCGCCGGTGACGGAGCTGCGTTCGCGGCTTTCCCTTGCAGGTGTCGCGATTGATTCCGTCGAGGAATCGGCGGCGGGGCCGGTGCTTGACGCAGAAATCACCGCGAACCGCCCCGACTGTCTCGGCCACTTTGGCATGGCGCGCGAAGTCGCGGCGATCTATAGGCTGCCCGTGAAAGCGCTGCAGCCCAAGCTGAAAGAAGCCGCGATACAGGTATCGGACGCCACCCGGGTCGAAATTGGAGCTCCTGAACTTTGCGGACGCTACACGGCTCGGATCCTGCGCGGGGTAAAAATTCAGCCTTCACCGGATTGGCTGCGCCAGCGCCTTGAAGCCATCGGCCAGAACCCGATCAACAACGTGGTGGACGTGACGAACTACGTGATGTTCGAGCTGGGACAGCCGATGCACGCATTCGATCTCGACAAACTGAGCGAGCGCCGGATCGTGGTCAGGCGTGCTCGTCCGGGCGAAAGGATCCGCACGCTGGACGGCGTCGAGCGCGCGCTCACCAAGGACATGTGCGTGATCGCCGACGCTTCGCGGGCGCTCGGGATTGCCGGGGTGATGGGTGGATCGGAAAGCGAGATCGGTTTCAGCAGCCGCAACATCCTGCTCGAATCCGCATGGTTTGATCCCGTCACAGTGCGCCGCACTTCGAAGACGCTGGGCCTGCGCACCGAGGCATCCTATCGCTTCGAGCGCGGTACCGATCCGGAACTCGCGGAGCTGGCCTCGCGCCGCGCAGCGGAGTTGATTCAGCAATTGGGAGGCGGCGAAGTTCTATCCGGAGTCGTGGACGTGTATCCAGGCCGCACGCCTGCGCCGTCGATTGAGCTTTCGCGTAAGGAACTGCTGCGCGTCATGGGCGCCGACGTTCCGGACCGCGACATCGAGGAAATCCTGAACGCACTCGGTTTTCAACCTTCGCGGACTGACGCGCATCGCGGGAGCCCCGGCTCACTGCTGGCTGCTTGGCAATGCAAGCAACCTTCATGGCGACGCGACGCTGGACGTGGGATCGACTTGATCGAGGAAGTCGCACGGCACTACGGCTACGACAAGTTTCCGCCGCGGCTGCCGCCCGCAAAACAGCCTGCGCAGCGCCTGCTGCACGCAGGAGCGCAGGATCGCGTGCGCGAACGCCTGGTGGCACTCGGCTACCAGGAAATCGTGGCGATTCCTCTGGTGGACGTGCGACGCGATGAAATTTTTCGCGCAGAGGGCCTAGCTCCCGCCGTGATCTCAAACCCTCTGGCTGAAGATGCATCCGTGATGCGCTCGACGGGGGTCGTAAGCATGCTCGGCGCTCTGGAATGGAACCTGAATCACGGCCAACGGAATCTGCGTCTGTTTGAAATTGGCAAAACCTACGAGCTACGGGATCGCGAACCAGTTGAGACGGCGGTCCTCACGCTCGGTGCGACCGGCTTGGCACGCGAAAAGACGATTCATGAAGCGGCCCGCGAATTCGGCTTTGCGGATTTGAAGGGCGACCTCGACGACCTTGGCTCGCTTGCCGGCGGCCTCCGCTGGGACTCTGGTGGGCCCCGATGGCTCGCCGGAGGTTCGTCTGCGCGGATTTCGGCTGGCAATGACCCTGTGTTCGGCGTCGCGGGTCAGCTCGGGCGCCGGATTGCCGATCAACTCAAGCTGCGCCAGAATATTTTCATCGCGGAGCTTCGACTCGACCCTCTTGTCGCGGGCATCGAGCGGGCGCGTGCTAGCCAGAAATTCTCACCGATTCCGCGCTTCCCGGCGGTCGAGCGCGATTTCTCGCTGGTGCTCTCCGATGGCGTGAAGTTCGCACAGGTTGCGGACGTGATTCGCACCCTGGCGATTGCCGAGCTTCAAAGCATAGAGGTCGCCGACCTGTTCCGCGGCGGAAAAATGCCGGCGGGAAAATTCTCACTGATGATTCGCGTGACGTTTCAGAGCGGCGAGACAACGCTCACCGACTCCCGAATCTCGGACTTCTCCTCGCAGATCGTCGCCGCGCTCGAAACCAAGTTGGGCGCCTCGCTCCGGACAATCTGAATGATCCCGTTGCGCCGGTGGGCCGGATGGCCGACAATGGCGGCAGCCCAGCGATCCACTCAACCGGGAGCATGAACGTGAAAATCGAAATCTACGATCAGGCGTACAGCGTCAACGCGGATCAGAACGAAGAGCACCTGCAGGAACTCGCTGCCTATGTGGACGCCAAGATGCGCGAAGTTGCTTCGGCCACGCGAATGGTTGACTCGCTGAAGGTGGCGGTGCTCGCCTCGCTGAATATCGCCGACGAGCTGTTCAGCCTTCGCGAACGCCAGCAGGAAATCGACGGCCCGCTGCGTAAGCGCGTCGAGAAGTGCGTCGCGCTGGTTGAAAAGGCCCTCGAACACTCAAACTGACACCCTTGGCACCCAGATCCAGCCGCGACCAGATTCCGCGGCTTCAGGCGCCCAAGCGCCACCCTCCGGGTCCGGCGACTCTGCCAATACCTTCACTCCCCGCAAAACCGCACCCGTATCGTTGCCGTCAATCCGGCCGCGCACCCATTTGGCCCGCGCCTACATCTACTATATGATCTGTGCAGAGGTTTCGATTCGCCGTGGTCGGCCATGCGGAAGCGACCTAAAACTCGGTGTCTGGTAGTTCCCGTGGCTCTGCTGGCATTGTTGCTGGTGGGAATGACGCTCGGCAGCGTCGTCTGGCATCATCACGTTGGGTCCGACACGGAAACCAGCTGCCCTATCTGCCACCTCAGCCATCAGCCGCTTGACCAGCCGATTGCACCGAATCACCTTCCAACTTTTGCTTTGGTAGCTCCCGCGCCGGACCCTCGCAATATGGGCATAGCGCCGAGCCCAACGGTTCAGCGAGTCCCTGCTCGCGCTCCCCCTAGCGCCTAAGACCAGGCTCGCCAGGTGTCGCTCCCGATACACCAATCTACGTCTGTTTAATCCACTGAGGGATGAACTGTTATGCGCACACGACATATGTACTTTGCAATTTCCGCTGTTGTGGTGTCACTTGCCGGCTGGACTTCGACCGCGCGTGCCCAGGCGACGGCAACAACGCAGGGACCGGTCAAGATCACGCTCGATGAGGCCGTTCAGATGGCGCTCGCCCACAATCACACGCTGCAGGCCGAGCGCGTCACGATCCAGGAGAGCGAGGCTCAGGAGATCACCGCGAACCTGCGGCCCGACCCCGTGCTGATGGGCGATGCGCAGTTTCTGCCGATCTTCAACGCGAACCAGTTCGATTCGAACTGGGTGGACAACGAGGCGCAGTTCGACCTCGGGATCAGCTACTTGTTCGAGCGCGGCAAGAAGCGGCAGCACCGGCTGGCTGCGGCGAAAGATCAGACCGCGGTGACGCGCTCGACAGTGGTGGACAACGAGCGCAGTCTCACCTTTCAAGTGGCCACGCTTTTCACCAACGCACAGCTCGCCGAATCAACGCTTGATCTGGCGCAGCAGGACCTGAAGAGCTTTCAGAATTCGGTGGATATCAGCAAGGAGCGCTTCCGCGCCGGCGACATCAGTGAGGACGACTACCTGAAGATCAAGCTGCAACTTCTGCAATTCCAGAGCGATGCATCGCAGGCACAGCTGCAACGCGTGCAGTCGCTTTCCGACCTGCGTCAACTGCTCGGCAGGGAATCGGTGCCGCTGGATTACGACGTGGCGGGTCCGTTCGACTACCAGCCGCTGCAGGCAAACAAGGAAGACCTGGAAACCAAGGCGTTGGCCACGCGTCCTGATCTGCGCGCGGCGCAACAGGGCGTGACTGCCGCAAACAGCCAGTACGCGCTGGCAAAGGCGAACGGCAAGCGGGACTTTACCGGCCAGGTCGACTACACACATACAACCGGCCTGAGTTCGGCTTCGCTGTTCGGCCAAATCCAGCTGCCGATATTCGATCGCAATCAGGGCGAAATTGCGCGCACGCATTTTGCGATCACCCAGGCGCAGGAGCAGGAGAAAGCCGCAAGCGACCAGGTCCTCACCGACGTCGAAGACGCCTACGATGGCCTGCAGTCCAACAACGAAATTGTCCAGCTCTACCGCTCCGGCTACCTCGACGATGCGAAGCAGGACCGCGACATCAGCGAATACGCGTACAAACGCGGCGCCGCGAGCTTGCTGGATTTTCTGGATGCCGAGCGGAGCTATCGCGCAACCCAACTCGCCTACCGGCAGGCGCTCGCTGCCTATCTGCTGGCTCTTGAGCAGCTCAGGGAAGCCGTGGGAACGAGGAACCTGCCATGAGCAGAAAATTCACGCACGCTGGCCGCGCAGGCAGGATCAGTCTTGCATTCGCGGTGGTCAGCGTTCTTGCGGGATGCAGTTCGGACCATAACGCCGGCGACATGACGTCCTATTCCTCGCAAGCGTCGAAGTCGGCCACCCCGCAGCTTTTCACCATTCCTCAGGACCAGGTGTCGCACGTGCAGGTTGTCACAATTCAGGGAGCGAAGCTCACACGCACATTGCGGCTCACCGGAGCAGTGGCCTACAACGCATTCAAGACCACCCCGGTAATCACGCAGGTGGGCGGACCGGTGAGCCGCATTCTGGTCGTGCCTGGCGACCACGTGCGCGAAGGTCAGCCGATGCTGGAGGTATCGAGCCCAGACTATTCGCAGATTCTTGATACCTATCTGAAGGCGCACGAGACCTTCCGCGTCGCGGACAAGAACTACGACCGTGCCAAAGACCTTTACGAGCACAAGGCCATCGCTGAGCGCGACCTGCTGCAAGCCGAATCGGATCGCAATGAGGCGCAAGCGGACCTGAACGCGTCCGAACAGGCCATGAAGATTCTGGGAATCAAGAATCCGGAGGATCTGGCGAAAGCACCCTCTTCAGCCCAGATTCCGGTGATCGCGCCGATGAGCGGAGAAGTCGTCGAGCGCCTGGTGGCGCCGGGTCAGGTGATGCAGGCGGGCCAGACGCAGGCTTTCACGATTTCCGACATGAGCACCGTGTGGGTGCTCGCGAATCTCTATCAGGGGGATCTGGCGTTTGTGAAGACAGGCGACGACGTAGTCGTGCAGACCGACGCGTATCCGGAAAGCTTCCACGGGAAAATTTCCTACGTCTCTGCCGCGCTTGACCCGAATACGCGCACGCTGCAGGCCCGCATCGTAGTTGATAATCCCGGCGAAAAATTGAAGCGCGACATGTATTGCACTGTCACGGTGACGGCCGGCACGATTCAGAACGCAATCAGCGTGCCCGATGCGGCCGTCCTGCGCGACGACGAGAACCAGCCCTTCGTGTACCTGGCGGCGGGCTTGAATCAGTTCGGAAGGCGCGCGGTTGAGATCGGCGAAAGCCAGAACGGCCAGACGCAAATCCTGAAGGGCCTTTCTGCGGGAGACAGAGTGGTGGGCGATGGCAGTTTGTTCCTGCAGTTCGCGAATTCGTTTCAGCAATAAGGGCAAGGCCCGACAGAGATGATCCATCGCATCGTCCAAGCCGCGCTGCGGCAGCGGTTTCTGATCCTGATCCTCACGGCGTTCGTGGCCGTGGGCGGAGGGATTTCGTTTCAGCACATGCCGGTTGACGCCTACCCGGATCTTTCCCCTCCGATGGTGGAAATCATCACCCAGTGGCCGGGCCACGCGGCGGAGGAAATCGAGCGGCTCGTCTCCCTGCCGACCGAAGTGGAAATGAACGGCGTGCCCAAGATGAGCGTGATGCGCTCGATTTCGCTCTACGGTCTGTCCGACATCATCCTCACGTTTGACGAGGACACGGACAACTATTTTGCGCGACAGCTGGTGTTCCAGCGACTGAGCGAGGTCACCTATCCCACGGGGGTGACGCCGACGCTTGCGCCGCTTTCCAGCCCCTCGGGCCTGGTCTACCGCTATGTGCTTCAAAGCCCGGACCGCACGCCGCAAGAACTCAAGACGTACGAAGACTGGGTGATCGAGCGCGAATACAAACAGGTCAGGGGAGTCGCCGACGATTCCGGGTTCGGTGGCACGGTGATGCAATATCAGGTGCTGCTCGATCCGGCGCGCCTGTACGGGTACCACATTCCGCTACCGCAAGTGATCCAGCAGCTTTCCGTCAATAACGCGAACACGGGCGGAGGCTTTTATTCCCAGGGCGGCCAGTTCTATTACGTCCGCGGCTTGGGCCTGCTGCGGGACGAGCAGGATATCGGCAACGTCATCGTTGGATCGCAGAATGGCGTGCCGGTGCGCGTCCGCGATATCGGCGAAGTGACCATCGGCAACGCTCCCCGCCTGGGCGAATTCGGCTTCAACAAGAGCGACGATTCGGTCGAAGGCGTCATCCTGATGCTGACCGGCGAACAGACGCAGAACGTTCTGAAAGGCGTCGAGGCGAAAACCAAACAGCTGAATGAAAGCATCCTTCCGCCGGATGTGAAAGTCGTGCCGTTCTATGACCGCAGCGATCTGGTGCGCGTAACCACCGATACAGTTGAAGGCAATCTGCTGCGCGGAATGATTCTGGTCCTGATCGTGCTGATTTTCTTTCTGGTCAGCTTCCGCGCCGCCGTGATCGTCGCGCTGACCATTCCGGTGGCCCTGCTATTCTCGTTCATCTTCCTGCACGCCCGCGGCGTGGCTGCCAATCTGCTTTCGATCGGTGCCATCGATTTCGGAATCATCATTGACGGCACTCTGGTGATGGTCGAAAACATTTTCCGCGAGCTGGGGCTGCGCGAAGGCACCGAATACAACCTGCAGGAGGTGATCCTGGCGGCGGCCAAGGACGTGGACAGGCCGATTTTTTATTCCGTCGCCGTGATCATCGCCGGATACATTCCCATCTACGCTCTGAGCGGGCCTTCGGGAAAACTGTTCCATCCGATGGCGGACACCATGTCGATCGCGCTGGTGGGAGCACTGCTGCTGACCCTCACGTTCGTGCCCGTCATGTGCGCCTACTGGTTCCGCAGCGGCGTTCACGAGTCGGTGAACCGGCCATTTGAGTGGATCCGACGGATATTCGCAACGCAGCTCGACCGATGCCTGAATCGTCCGAAGACCACGATTGTGGTAGCGCTCGCGATTTTCGGCGCGACACTGCTGCTGATTCCGTTTATCGGCGGCGAATTCATGCCGCACCTGGACGAGGGGGCGATCTGGGTCCGCGCGACAATGCCGTACACGATTTCCTACGAGGAAGCGGCGAAGTTCAGCCCGCAGGTGCGCAATATTCTGATGAAGTATCCGATGGTCACAGACGTAGGGTCGGAACTCGGCCGCCCTGATGACGGCACCGATTCCACCGGATTCTTCAACGACGAGTTCTATGTGGGCCTGAAACCCTACGGAGACTCGACCTGGAAAAAAGGACCGATTCACGACAAAGCCGAGTTGACGGCCGATCTCCAAAAGCAGCTCGATGCGTTCCCGGGGGTGATTTTCAATTTCACCCAACCCGCCGAGGATGCTGTCGATGAAGCGCTCACGGGGCTGAAAAGCTCGCTGGCTGTGAAAATCTACGGCCCGGACCTGAACGTCCTCCAAGACAAGGCTCTGGAGATCAAGCGGCGGCTTTCCCAGGTCCGCGGCTTCACCGAGCTCACCGTGGTGCGCGAGCTCGGGCAGCCGAGCCTGCTAATTGACACAGACCGGGACAAGATTGCGCGCTACGGCATCAACGTTGCCGACGTCGAGGCAGTCGTGCAGGCAGCCGTCGGCGGGCAGGCGGCCACGCAGGTGATTCAAGGCGAGAAACTATTCGACCTCGTGGTGCGCATGAAGCCGGAGTTCCGCGAGAATGCCCAGGAGATCGGCAACCTACTGGTTGGCACGCCCGGAGGACAGCAGATTCCCCTACGCGAGCTCGCCGATATTCGCGAGGCGAGCGGCGCTTCGTTCATCTACCGCGAGAACAACTCCCGCTACATTGGCGTGCAGTACAGCGTCGAGGGGCGCGACTTGCAGGGTGCGGTCGCCGATGGCCAGCGCGCCATCGCGGAAGTTCAAAAATCGCTGCCTCCGGGCTACCGCCTCACTTGGGGCGGCGAGTACAGCGAGTTCCTGGAAGCCAGGCACCAGATGGAGATCATCGGTCCGCTGGCGGTGCTGCTGATTTTCATGATCCTGTTCGCGCTCTACGGCAATTTCAAGTTTCCTGTGACGATCGCGCTCGGGGTGGTCATGACCGAACCGGTGGGCGCGCTGATTGCGCTCAAGCTTACGGGCACGCCCTTCAGCGTATCGTCTGTGCTGGGACTGCTCGCGCTAATGGGAGTCTCGGTGCAGACAGCCGTGATCCTGGTCTCGTTCATCAACAAGCTGCGCCAGGAGGGCAAGGATATTCGCACGGCAACGCGCGAGGCTTCGCTGCTGCGTCTCAGGCCGATCATGATGACAGCGCTGGTCGCCTGTCTGGGGTTGCTGCCAGCGGCGCTTTCAACAGGCATCGGCTCGGACACACAGAAACCCTTTGCCATCGTCATTGTGGCGGGATTGATCTCCCGCCTGCTCCTGGGAGTCTTCGTGAACCCGGTGCTCTATGAGATGGTCGCTCGCGACGGCGACGTGCTGCAGGTTTGATCCGGGCGGCTGAGGCCGGTTGTGCGAAGTCTGGGCTAATTGACAAGCTCCTGGCGGCCGGAACCGAAAAAGACGATTGGAATCCGCCAGCCATCGCTCCCCGGGAATCTGTTCGATATCGCGATCAGGAACCAAAACCTCTTCCAAGCCGAACGGTATTGAGCTTCCGAGTTCACCCTGAATTCCAGTTGATAATGGTTTTCAAATAGATCTTGACACACGTTATCAACTGGAATAGTCTCGCTCCCTCAGTTGATAATGGTTTGCAACTGAGAAAAGATCGGCTTCGGAATATAAATCGCTCGAGGACGAGGGACCGAACTTGCCGCCAACTAAATCCGTCTTTCTCAGAATGATCGCCGCCGCATTTCTGGTTCTACTTCCTTGCCTCGCACTCGTCACCTGGGCCGGAGTGGGCGGCAGCATTTCAGGCGGCGTGAAGGATTCAAGCGGCGCCGCGGTCCCTCAGGCAACCGTCACTGCGACAAACACCAGCACCGGGGTACAGCAGACGACCATCACGGATGACCGGGGCACTTACTCGTTCCTGAGCCTGCCGGTCGGGCATTACGACATCGAAGTGACGCGCGGGGGTTTCAAGCCCTACAAACGTACCGAGGTCGTGATCGACGCCAACAGCACTCTCGTGGTGGATGCGACGCTTGAAGTCGGCGAGAGGACCGATACCGTCATCGTAAGTGAGTCGGCCGTCCACGTAGAGACCGTCAACTCCCAAATGGGCGAGGTGGTGACCGGCACGCAGATGACCACGGTGCCCTTGAATGGACGTAGCTTTACCGATTTACTGTCTCTTCAACCGGGCGTCGTGCCTGCCACTTCGATCACCTCCAGCACCGTGCAGGACGTTGGAGCAAGCGCGCTTTCTCCCTCCGGCGATCTGAATCCCGGGACCATTTCCATCAACGGCCAGCGGGAGTTTGCGAACGCGTTCCTGGTGAACGGAAGCGACGTGGAAGAAGACGTCAATATGGGAGCCGCAATCATTCCGAACCTTGATTCCATCGCGGAATTCCGGATTCTCACGAACAATTTCGATGCCGAATACGGCGAGTTCAGCGGTGGCCAGATCAACGTGGTGACGAAGTCCGGCGCCAACGAGTTTCATGGCGACGCCTTCGAATTCTTGCGCAACACGGAACTCGATGCGCGCAACTACTTCTCTCCTACGCGCGGTGAATTCGATCAAAACCAATTTGGCGGGACGCTCGGAGGACCCATCCGAAAGACGAAGGTCTTCTTCTTCGCAGATTACCAGGGAACGCGCTCGACCCAAGGCGTAGACACCGGCCAGATACCTGTTCCCTCCGCCCAGGACCAGTCGGGCAATCTGTCCGACCTGGCAAGCTCGTTTGTAACTACCGACGCCGCAGGAAACA
>Ga0209008_1000081_pt1 | contig 47908 bp, 35 predicted proteins | sample JacPin_JW_Ref_O3_FD_187963 | JGI IMG/M metagenome (GOLD analysis project Ga0209008, IMG submission 187963) | Forest soil microbial communities from Algoma, Ontario, Canada - Jack Pine, Ontario site 1_JW_Ref_O3 (SPAdes) (version 2) | ecosystem: Environmental > Terrestrial > Soil > Boreal... | reverse complement strand
TATCCTGCCGCGTCTCCCGCGTCGACGACCACAAGTGCGCCTGCTTCTTTTCCAGTTCGCGCATCCGATCCGCCGAACTCTGCGCGATGGCTAAGGCAAGCCTCTGCGGAGTCGCCGAAAGTCCCAGAAAGCTCGCGATCCTCGCCATCTCTTCCATTGCCTGCGACTGCAGCGCCTCATATTTCACCAGCAGAAATCGCGGATCACCCCGCCGCGCATAAAACCAAGTCGCCGCATTCTCCAACCACGTTCCATAAGGATGGTTCAGCTCGCCGCGCACAAAGCGCGAAACAAACTGTTGCTTCGGGTAATCCTCGGCGATCGCACGCCGCTTAATATCGAAATAATATTCCGAGAGCACCACGTCGCGCGGATCGCGCACGATATAGATCACCTTCTGATAACGGGGATCGAAATACTGATGGCTCTTCAGAATGCGCGGCCGCCGCGCCCGCTCCAGAGCGCGCTTCGACATCGCCTCCGGATCAGGCAGCAGCTGGTTGATATTAGAAAAATCAGGATTTTTTTCGGGATAGACAAGATTCGCGATCAGGAATCGCGTCCAGGTATTGCCCGACTTCGGATAGGAAACAAGAAAAATATCGTCGGGAAAAACGCGCACATTGCGGCCGGGAGAGTGCAGGCCGAAAAAATATTTCCCCCCCGCGATCAAACGCTTAATCATCCGCATGCCCACATGCACATAACGATGACGACAACGGCCATCCCTCGCTCGTGTTCACACCGACGCTCCGTGCCGCATTCTGTTCCACAACGATAGAAACTTCCCGGTCGCGCTCGGCGCAATCCCCAATCCGAACACGGCGAGACTCAACGAAGATTTGTGCAGATAGCCATTCGCTTCGGCAATCAACTCGCGCGCCTTGTCAAACTGCCGCTCTCCCAGCTTGCACTTTCCCTCTTCGAGCAGATAGCGCGCTCGAATTTCCGCCGCCCGCCTGTCCACGACCGCGCGGTCGGTGTCTTCTAAAGGCAGCGTCCGCTTAAACTTCTCCAGAATACTCCAATAAGCCTCCGCCATTTTGGCCCGCGACTGGCTCAGCGAACCTGGTCTGCCAATAAAGAGCCGGGCCTGCACCGCGCGGCTGTAGCCGATCTTCGCCCCGCTGAAAGCCGTCCGTACCCACAAATCATAATCGTCGCAGCGCGGAAGTTTTTCATCGAACAGTCCCACATCGATCAGCCTCTGCCTGCGCGCCACCACTGTCGAAATCGGAATCTGGCAGCGCTCGACAATCAAGGCATCGAAAGTCGCGCGCCCATTCGACGGGCACCGCTCCATAAATTCCTGCTCGCGCGCCGGATCACCAATCAGCAGAGCATTCGAATAAACCAAATCGAGCGCCGGATCGTCCGCCACTAATTTCATTTGCCCAGCAAGATGACTCGGCAACCAGCTATCGTCGCTGTCGAGAAACGCAACCCACGCGCCGCGCGCCTGCCGAATCGCATTATTGCGGGCTCCCGCCGCCCGCTTGTTCTCCTGCTTGAGGTAAACCATCCGGTCTTTTTCCCGGGAGAGGTAGGGCTGCAGTACTCTTTCCAGTTCAGGCGTATCCGGAGAACCATCATTGACAACGATGGCTTCGAAATCCGTAAAAGTTTGCGCAAAAACGGAATCCAGGCACGCCGCGATCAGGTCGGCCGTCTTATAGCTCGGAATAATGATGCTGATTTTCGGCGGCGCGTTGGTTTCGATGGCTGGCATAACTCTCGCTTACGACTTATCTTACGACCCCTTTGTTCAGGAACTGTGAAACACGAGTTCCTTTTCCCCGGCGACGATATGGTTCGCCGCTTCCACTCCCATCAGCACGGAGTGGTCCATATTTCCAATCTCGTACCGCCACGCGCCAAAGCGCCCCCGCGAATAAATCCCCTTCTCGAGCAACGCCGGCTGCAGAATATCAAGCGCGCGATCGCGCCCCAGCGTCGGTATGGGATAGGAATACGCAATCACCCGATGATAGCGCGACACCACGCGCTGCCGGTCCGACTGCTCCAGCATTTTGGCCCGAATGAGTCCGTCAATCACCTGGTCGAGCACCCGCTCCGGATCAGGCGTCTCGCCCACGCGAAATGACATTTCACACATCAGCGAGCTGTATTTCTCCGTATCTCCGTCCGGCACATTGTTCGGCGAGTAGTGAGAAAAATAGGTAGCCCGATAGCAAGGCATGGCTGAGTCGGTGAAATAAATCCAGCACCGGCCAGTCTCGATCTTTTTCTTCAGCCCCAGCCCCAGCACCAGCAAATTGTTGTGTTCCAGCCCGGCCGCCGCTTCCCGCAACTTCTCATCCACCGGGCGAATCATGTGCGCGAGCAAGTCGAGCGGCGCCGTCGAGATCAAAGCGTCGTAGTTGTCACCGCTGCCGTCTTCAAACGAAACGCGGCGGCGCGCCACATCAACCTCGGCGAGCTTTTTGCCGGAGTGAATCTTCGCCGGAAATTGCTCGGCCATGCGCCGGTAGATCTGCCCCGTTCCCCCGTGCAGCGGAAACTTAAACTTGCTGTTCGGCCCCCAACCCACATCGTCGCGCTCATAGAGCACATTCTCCAGCAGCCGCTTGAAATCGACCACCGCCACGCGATCCGCGATCCAAGACTTCGACATCTGCTCGAGCGAAGTCGTCCAAACCTTCGAGTTATACGGGAACATGAACGCCTCGGCGATGCCCTCGCCAAAAGTACCAAGCGTCCAATCGCGAAAATTCTTGGCGTCCCGCCCACCACCATTGGCCGCAGCCTTCGCCGCACCCAACAGGCACTTGACCTGGACTTCCTTCGGCAGGTAGCGAAGATTGCTTTGAAAAGGATATGGCACCCAGGAGTCATCGCCCTGCACAATCCAACTCTCGCGAATCCGCTCGTGGACCTCTTTGCCCAGCATCTTGTCGATTAAATTGTCGAAGTAGGGATAATGCGAAAAAATGACGTGCCCGCCTTCATCCCAAACGAATCCATGGGCATCGATGTGAGAGGTCGAATGGCCGCCCACTTCGTCCGACTTTTCATACAGGACCCAGTTGTCGTAGCCCAGTTCGTTCAGGCGGTAGGCCGCGCCGAGTCCAGTCGGTCCCGCTCCGATGATGACAATCTTCTTGCTGGCCATAATTTTGTTGTGGGATTGGTTATCTTCTATCTTTTAATTATTTCTCGACCCGGCGAACCAGCGGGATTCGCCCGACTGAAAGATACTGCGTTGACTCCATGGGGACCAGCTCTCCAAATTGGCCATTCCGCGTGCTATGCCACAGAGTCGCTGGAGGAGTTACCAAATTGTAGCATAGCGATTTTGCGGCTTTTTCGTGCCGGGCAAGCGGCTCGGTTCCCGAAGTAACCCACTCGAAGCTAAGGGATTTCCGCGAATTCCCCCGTCGGCATCACCCAAATTCGCAGAAAGCGCTCATTCGCAAACCACACAAAGCCTTTGCATTTCCTGGTATTTCCTTCCTGAACCTTAGCGGCCTTCGTGGTTCGAGGTTTTGCAAGCTCGCCGTTTACTCAGCGCCTCTCGATCCCTGCCCAGCGCTACAATCATTCCTGCCATGGACAACAAAGCCATCGCCGGAATTCTCTACGAAACCGCCGACCTGCTTGAAATCGACGGCCAGGATTCCTTTCGCATCCGTTCCTATCGCAACGCCGCCGAAGCCATCGAAGCCATGCCGCAACAAGTCGCCAGCCTAATCGGTGAGCCGAAGAAACTGCTAGCCGTCCCAGGCATCGGCAAAGGAATGCTCGCCAATTTGCAGCATCTTTTTGAGGCAGGAACCGTCGAAGTCCACGCCGAACTGCTAAAGAAATATCGCCCTGCGATGCTCGAGCTGCTCAAGATCCAGGGCCTGGGCCCCAAGACCATCGCACTTATCTGGAGCGCCTACCAGGTCTGCGATCTCGACGGAGTGGAGGCCCTGGCCCGTGAAGGAAAAATCCGCACTCTGCCGCGCATGGGCGAAAAGCATGAGCAGAAGCTGCTCAAGGCGATCGAAGATTACCGCCGCATCGGCGGCCGCTTTCTGCTCGACACCGCCGAACAACTCGCCGAAAAGCTGGTTGACCATCTGCTCGCCGCTCCCGGAGTCGAAAAAGTTACTCCCGCCGGCTCCCTGCGCCGCGGACGCGAAACCGTCGGCGACCTCGACATCCTAGTCACAGGCAAAGGCTGCGCTGACCCAGAAGCCCGCCAGAAAATGGCCGAGCACCTTCTCCGCTTTCCCGGCCTCATGGAAGTCATCGGCCAGGGCGAAAACAAAATCAGCTTTCGCCAGCGCAACGGCATTCAAGTCGATGTGCGCCTCCTGCCGCCGGAATCCTTCGGCGCAGCCATGCAATATTTCACCGGCTCGAAGGCCCACAACGTCGCGCTCCGCCAGCGCGCCCTCAAAATGGGTTACACCCTCAACGAATACAGCCTCGCCGACCTCGAAACCGAGAAGCCGGTTGCCGGCAAAAGTGAAGAGGAAATCTATGCCAGGCTCAAGCTCGATTTCATCCCTCCAGAACTCCGCGAAAACCTCGGCGAGATCGATGCCGCCGACAAGCACGCTTTGCCCAAGCTCATCGATCTCTCCGACATTCGCGGTGATGTCCACATGCACACCGTCGAAACCGATGGCCGCAACACGATCGAAGAAATGGCCGAAGCCGCCCAGGCGCGCGGCTACCAATACATGGCCATCACCGATCACTCCAAGAATTTGGCCTTCGCCAACGGTCTCACCGACGAGCGCGCCCTGGCGCACATCGAACGAATCAGAGCAGCTGACAAGATCATCAACGAAAAGAGCAAGAAACCGATCCGCATCTTCGCCGGCATCGAAGTGGACATCCTCGCCGACGGCTCTCTCGATCTATCCGACTCCGTTCTTGAGCAGCTGGATATCGTCATCGCTAGCGTCCACTCCCATTTCAACCAGGATCGCGACACCATGACCGAGCGCCTGCTGCGTGCCGTCGCCAATCCCAATACGTCCCTCATCGGCCATCCCACCGGACGCCTGCTGTTGCGCCGCGACGCCTACCCCTTCGATCTCGACGCCGTCCTCCAGGCCGCCGCCAAACACAAAGTCGCGATGGAACTGAACGCCTATCCCGACCGCCTCGACCTGAGTGACGTCCATTTGCGTCTGGCCCGGCAGCACGGAGTCAAGATCGTCATCAACACCGACTCTCACCACACCTCGCACCTGGAAAAGATCCGTTACGGCGTGACCCAGGCGCGGCGCGCGTGGCTCGCAAACGCTGATGTGCTGAATACCCTGCCGCCACAAAAATTTGCCCTGGCAATGAAGCACGACTGGTGATCGCGGCTCGCTTTCTCTCGTTTTGCAAGGGCACGGCTTCGCGTGCCGTAAGCATCGCATTCTCCTTACGGCTTCACAGTTTGCTGAAAAACCCTATTTTTGTCCTGGCTTTTGGGTGGCGCAGTGGTTCATGCATTTGCACTTGCCTTTGGGTGGCGCAGCGCTTCAGCGCTGCGATAAAAACCCGTTTTCAGCACGGCTTCAGCCGCTGCGGGAATGCACTTTCAAAAATGTTAGTTACGAAAGTGGGGGGGAGACGTTCGCGCAGTCCCTTCTTGGCAGCCAAATAACGGCTAAAATCATGCACTTAGGACGGCTGCAATCCTGTTCGGTGTCGAAAGGCGCTTTTGCCCGAAAGGTCATAGCGGGAGATCGACGTGAGTTGCAAACTTCCTTCTCCGGAGGGGTGGAATGTTGCATTGTTTTTCACTTCCGGCGCTCGCGGTCGAACCAAGACCGCCAGTCACTTTGATCGCACCAGCTTTTCAATGGCTTACGAACCGAATGGATCGGCTATACGGAAGCGCAATTGCTCGTCTATCATGTTACTCGGGATTTCATTGGAACTTATTTTACAAATCAGATTTTACAAATCAATGTGAACCTGCCTCTCGGACCGTCCCCCTCGCTACCCAGCGGGTCCAGGGTAAAAAAATTAAGATAAGAAAGGTATACAGGGATGAGCCGCAACGACATCAGCAATAAGCAGAATCTTGAAGTGAACATCGGGAGGATTAAGGACTTGACTGCTTCGACCAGCCATCTGATTGCCCCGCATGGGGGAGAATTAATTCAACTGCAAATCACACCCGACCGCGCCCTCGAACTGAAGGCTCAATCCCGCGAATGGCCCTCATGGGACCTGACCGCTCGCCAGCTTTGCGATCTTGAACTTCTGCTGAGCGGGGGCTTCTCGCCGCTGCGCGGATTCATGAATCGCGCCGATTACGATGGCGTCTGTCACAACATGCGGCTGGCCAACGGCACCCTGTGGCCCATGCCGATCACCCTCGACGTCAGCGAGGATTTCGCCAAGAAACTCACTCCCGGCAGCAGCCAGATCGCCTTGCGCGATCCCGAAGGCGTGATGCTCGCCGTCCTTCACGTCGAAGATGTTTGGCAAGCCGACCGCAAAGCCGAAGCTCAGGCCGTCTTTGGCTCGACCAGCAGCGCTCATCCCGGTTCCGACTATGCCATCAACAAATCGCATCCCTGGTACGTGGGCGGCAAGATCGAAGGAATGCAATCGCCGTCGCACTATGATTTCCGCTCGTTACGCCTGACCCCAGCCGAACTGCGCGCCGAATTCACCCGCCTCGGCTGGACGCGTATCGTCGCCTTCCAGACGCGTAATCCCATGCATCGCGCCCACGTCGAACTCACCATGCGCGCCGCCAAGCAGGTCGAAGCCAACCTTCTCATTCATCCTTCCGTCGGCATGACGAAGCCGGGCGACGTCGATTACTTCGTGCGCACTCGCTGTTACCAATTGCTGCTCTCGAAATATCCGCACGGCACGGTAAAGCTCTCCATGCTTCCTCTCGCCATGCGCATGGGCGGACCGCGCGAAGCCATCTGGCACGGCCTCATCCGCAAGAATCACGGCTGCACCCACTTCATCGTCGGGCGCGACCACGCCGGTCCGGGAAAAGATACCGACGGCAAGAATTTCTACGGCCCCTACGATGCTCAAGAACTCTTCAAAAAGCACGAGAGTGAAATGGGCGTCAAAATGGTTCCCTTCCAGATGATGGTTTATCTCCAGAATGAAGACCGTTACGTTCCCGCCGACGAAGTTCCGCAGGGCGCGAAGGTGCTCGACGTTTCCGGCACCGAACTGCGCCAGCGCCTCAACGAAGGCCGCGATATTCCTGCCTGGTTCACCTATCCGGAAGTTGTGCAGGAGTTGCGCCTCAGCTATCCGCCGCGTCACAAGCAGGGCGTCACCATCTTCTTCACCGGGCTATCGGGATCGGGCAAATCCACCATCGCCAACGCGCTGATCACGAAGTTCCTCGAGACGGGCGGCCGTCCGGTCACTCTACTCGATGGCGACCTGGTGCGCAAAAATCTGTCCTCCGAACTCGGCTTCTCCAAGGAGCATCGCGACATCAACATCCGCCGCATCGGCTATGTCGCCTCCGAGATCACGAAGAACGGCGGCATAGCGATCTGCGCTCCCATCGCTCCTTACGAAGCCACGCGCAAAGCGGTTCGCCAGTTGATCGAACCCTTCGGCGGATTCATCCTGGTGCACGTCGCCACTTCGATCGATGTCTGCGAACAACGCGATCGCAAAGGCCTCTACGCCAAGGCGCGCGCTGGCCTGGTCAAGGAGTTCACGGGCATCTCCGATCCCTACGAAGTGCCCGGTGACGCGGAAGTGGTCATCAACACCGCTGAACTGAGCCCCGAGGAAGCGGCGCAGACCATTATTCTGCACCTCGAGCGCGAAGGCTTTGTCGGCGCCAACGGCAACAACTAGCAATGCCAACGAAGTCTATTAGTCCAATGGACTTCGTGCGATAATCTCCCTGAAACCGGCTCGCAAGGCCGGTTCTCAGTTCTCTCCGTTCCCGGAAAGCTTGCAACCGGGACGAGAATCAAACGAAAGATGGCATGGAATTCCTGCTGCTAAAAGTGCTCATCGGCTTCTTGGTGGGAACGCTGATCGGGTTGACCGGCATTGGCGGCGGAGTATTGCTGCTGCCCCTGCTGATTTTCGGCCTGCATGTGCCCCCGATCATGGCGGTCGGCAGCGACGCCCTGTGCAACTTTTTCACCAAGATTCCCGCCACTTTCCTCCACTTTCGCAAGGGCACCGTGCGCCTGAAAGTCGTGCTTGCGCTCGCGGTCGGCAGCGTTCCCGGTTCTTACCTCGGCGTGGCTCTTCTCGTGCACTTACGCCAGCTCCATGGCACCGGGGTCAATGATTTCATCAAGTCCGCCGTAGGTTTATTGCTGGTCATCATCCCCGCGTTACTCCTCTTTCAAAGACGGATCGAAGACCACCTCATCGGGCGCCAGCCCACGTTACAGTCATTCGCCGGCATGAGCGCCATCGGATTGGTCGGCGGATTTCTCGTCGGCATCACCTCCGTCGGCTCCGGCAGCATCATTATGATGTTGCTCCTATTGTTCTATTCCTTCCCTCCCAAGATCATGGTCGGAACCGACATTGCCCACGCCGTGATTCTCACTGGCGTCACCGGCTTGCTGCACTTCCGCGCCGGCAACGTCGACGGCCATTTGGTCGGAGCCATACTCATCGGCTCGATCCCCGGCGGCATACTCGGCTCACATCTGAGCACCCGCGTTCCCGTCCTCTGGCTGCGCAGAATACTCTGCACCGTCCTGCTGATGACCGGAGCAAGAATGCTGTGGGCGTGACCTTCGCATCAGAGCGCCCCTTGGGTTCGCATGAAAACGCCGTTTTTGTTTCGCATCAGAGCATCGCTTTAGCGATGCCAAAATTTCGCCCGGATAGAATGCCCCTTTAGGGGCTGTGCGACTGACATCGGAGCTCTAATGTCTCCTGCCAATACCAGAGAAACCCTCGAACGCATTCACGCCGCCCTCGAAGCCGCCCGCGAGGTCCTCAACCGCTTCACGCCCGGCGCCATTGAAACCGAATACAAAGTTGGACACGATCCCGTGACTGAGGCCGATCGCGCAGTCGACGCCATTCTCCGCAAAACTCTCCTGCGCGCCGACGAAGGCTGGCTCTCGGAAGAGACCGTCGACGACTTCACCCGCCTCGATAAGCAGCGCGTCTGGGTCGTCGATCCTCTCGATGGCACGCGTGAATTTGTGCAAGGCATTCCTGAGTTTTGCGTCTCCATCGCCATGGTCGAGAATGGAATCCCAGTAGGCGGCGGAATCTGCAATCCCGCAACCGACGAACTGATCATCGGATCGCGCGATACCGGCGTCACCTATAACGGAGAGCCGGCACAACCCAGCCAGCGCAAAGATCTCCACGGCGCGCTCGTCCTCGCCAGCCGCAGCGAAGTGAAGCGCGGCGAGTGGAAACAATTCGAGTCCGCGGAATTCAACATCCGCCCCATGGGCTCGGTCGCCTACAAACTCGGATTGGTCGCCGCCGGCCGCGCCGATCTTACCTTCACCCTCGTCCCCAAAAACGAATGGGACGTGGCAGCCGGAGCTGCGCTCGTCGAAAGCGCCGGAGGCTGGACGTTAAAGCTCGACCACTCACCGCTGCGCTGCAACCAGAAAGACCCTCTGATCTCCGGCCTGCTCGCCGGCGGCCCGTTCTTGCGCGATCCACTGCTCGCGCTGCTCGACCGCCACTCGCAGCCCATCGGCGCTGACCGCCAGCCCTAGCAGCCAGCGGAAAAAATCTTGTCCTGCTGAGCAGAGTTTGAGCTTCGCGAATGCGAAGCTCAACCGCAGTCGAAGCACCCCTATACCACCCAAAACTTTCTCACCCGCGACGACAGAAGGCAGCGCAGCCGGAAACCCTCTCCTAAATTGGCTTTGGTTAGGGCACGGTTTCACGGCTTGCAGAAAAACTCAGTTTTGTCTTTGCTTTTGGGTGGCGCTTCAGCGCTGCGATAACAGGTTGGTTTTGACTACGCCTTTAGTGAGGTAGCAACTTCATCCTATCTAAGATCATCATCATCAACGTCCTGAGATAGTCGAGACCGAGCCCGACTTACTGGCGACTCTGCTTAGTAACTGCTGTCAGTTACTTTCGTCTTCTTCTTCCACCGCATCTTCATTCATCCCTCGTATCTTCTTACCAGCCCACATCGCCCGTCCCGTGCCGGTTTTGCTCACATTCGGGAACACTACCGGCCAGTGCGGATCGCGAATCTGTACATGCGGCGGTCAATTGTACTAACGCGTGCCAAACTGCACTTCTGGTATCTGTAAACCCTGCACCCGTCTCGATAGATTCGGCTTGAGGACAATCGACTAGTCCCCCACTTCGTAAGGTCGAGGGCTCACAATGTCTGAAACAGATCGTGCTCGGTTAGAGACTCATACCATATCTCTTCTGGCGCAGGCGCCGCGCCGGGGCTTGGCAGCTCTCTTGCTGGCACTTGTATTGACTACCATCTCTTGCGGAACGGTTGCACAAGCCGCGGGAACGCAGAAGCAGCTGGGTCTGCACGGAAGTCTTCCTGCTGGAACGGTCAACCAGTCTTACAACGCCGTATTGACCGTGACCGGCGGAAGCTCGCCTTATTCTTTCTCCTTAAGATACGGGACATTGCCTCCGGGCATCGCCTTGAACACAACCACCGGCGGGTTCTACGGCAAGCCCACCACCCGGGGTATCTTTGCCTTTGAAGTGATCGTGACTGATGCTTCCCTCCAGGAGCATGGCAGCCAATCCTTTGCTGTTGCGATCGCCGGCGAAGATGCATACGGAAACGCCAAAGTCAGCGTTTCCCCCACCAGTGGCACTCTGCTTTCGAGCCAGACGCAGCAGTTCACCGCCAGCGTCAGCGGAACTTCCGACACTGCCGTGACTTGGTCCGCGACGGCCGGCTCAGTCAGTAGCAATGGTCTTTACACGGCCCCCACCGTCAGCCAGCAAACCGACGTGGTCATCACCGCAACCAGTGTTGCCGATTCTTCGAAGTCGGCGAGCGCGTCAGTCACGGTTGACCCAACGAACCAGCATCCCCTGCAAATCACAACCGGCGGCACGCTTCCGCAGGCCCAACAAGGCAGCACTTATAGCGATGCTTTCACCGCGACTGGCGGCGCCACGCCCTATAGCTGGACCGTTTCCGCCGGCACTCCGCCTCCCGGAGTCGCGCTAAACAGCAACGGAAATTTTGCCGGAATGCCCACCACCACCGGCACCTTCAGCTTCACAGTCGTAGTGACCGATGCCAGCAACAAGACAGCGTCCGGCAACTTCAGCGTCAATGTGGCTGGCAGCAGCGGATACGATGGCCCGGCGCAACTCCCAATCGCAACCGTTCCGAGTGCGATGTCTGACACGCCCGCGCCCGGATCTGTGATCAAGGTAAGCTCTGGCGGCAACCTGCAAACAGCTCTGAACAACGCGCAGTGCGGCGACGTCATCCAGCTTCAGGCGGGCGCAACTTTTAGCGGTCAGTTCACCGTTCCCGCCAAGAACTGCGACATCAACCACTGGATCTGGGTGCGCACCAGCTCTCCAGACAGCGCTCTGCCGGCCGAAGGTCAGCGCGCCACCCCGTGCTATGCCGGGGTTGCTTCACTCGAGGGGCGTCCGCAATACACCTGTTCCGAGCCCCAGAACGTGATGGCCAAGGTACAGATCACAGCTCAGGGCGATGGCCCCTTCCAGTTCGCGACCGGAGCGAACTTCTATCGTTTCATTGGTCTCGAAGTAACGCGTCCCGCCGGAACCCCAGGGATCGCCCAGCTCTTCTCGATCCAGAAAGGCGCCACCGCCGATCACCTCGTAATCGATCGCTCATGGCTGCATGGCGCGACGCAGGATGAAACCAACACCGGCGTCAACGTGAACGGCATGACCAATGTCGCCATCGTTGATTCCTACTTCAGCGATTTCCATTGCATCTCGAAGACTGGGGCTTGCGTTGATTCCCACGCCATCGCGGGAGGGGCCGGCAACACTCAAGACGGTCCTTTCCTCATTCAAGATAATTTCCTCGAAGCCTCTGGCGAAGCCGTCATCTTCGGCGGCGGAGCATCCACAACAACCCCAACCGACATCACCATCACGGGCAATCACTTCTACAAGCCGTGGCAGTGGATGCAGGGCAACACTCCCTACGTCGGCGGCCAAAACGGTAATCCCTTCGTGGTCAAGAATCATCTCGAACTGAAAAACGCCGTTCGCGTTCTGGTCGAGGCGAATCTCATGGAGAACAGCTGGGGAGGCTTCAGCCAAACCGGCTACGGCATTCTGCTCACTCCAAAAAACCAACATACTCCTCACGGATCCAATGTCTGTCCGCTTTGCCAGGTGACCGATGTGACGATCCGTTACGTGCACGTCTCGCACGCTGGCGGCGGAATTCAAATGGCCACCTCCATTTCCGGGAACGGGAGTGGCGGAGCCGCGGCCTTAGCAGGCACGCGCTGGAGCATCCACGACGTGGTCCTCGACGATCTGAGCACGAAATATGTTGGACCCGGGACCGCCTTCGAACTTACCAATACGTGGCCGAAGAATCCGCTCAATACGGTTACGATTAATCACGTCACCGGTTTCCCGGATCCCTCCAGCCATTTGATTGTCATGGGAAACACGGTTCAGACTGTGTCGATGTATGGATTGATCTTCACTAACAACCTGACCATGACCGGCCAGTACCCGATATGGAATTCGGGCGGCGGAGACGCAAACTGCGCCGTAAAAGACGTGCCCATCACCAGCGTCGCCAATTGCTTCACGAGCTATACATTCAGCAACAATGGCCTGATTGCGGCGCCCTCCAAGTTCCCACCGTCGTCATGGCCTTCCCACAACATGTTTCCGCAAACCGTCGACGACGTGCAGTTTGTCAACTATAACAACGGCAATGGCGGAAACTACGAACTGCTGTCGAGCAGTCCCTACAAGAACATGGCCACGGATGGCAAGGATCTCGGAGCCGACATTGCTGGGCTCAATGAAATGCTGGCCAACGTTCAGTAACAGACTCAACGACTGCATCTAGGGCCCGCGGCTCCCCGCGGGCCTTTTCTTTTTGTGGCGAGAAGTAAACCGGTTCTGGGGTACGGCTTTAGCCCCTGAGAGAGCGAGTAGTTTACTTTACAAGATGATTTGATGATTTGGTTTCGCTGACATCCCCGCAATCCTGTCCATGCTGAGCGGAGCTTGAGCTTCGCCAATGCGAAGCTCAACCGCAGTCGAAGCACCCTACACCACCCAAACTTTCTCACCTGCGACGACAGGCAGGATGTCAACAGCCCAGTCTTGGGTAGGGTACGGCTTCCCGGCTTGCGGAAAAATTCAATTCCGTGCCCGTTTTTGGGTGGCGTAGCGCTTCAGCGCTGCGATACAGCTCGTTTTCCACAGGGCTTGAGCCCCTGAGGGAGCTGCTCGCTTACATCGTGAAATACGAGCGCCTCATCCGACCGGCGGACGATTCCCCAGCCGGTCCAACTCAATCCGCGAAGGAATCGCGCGCCCATGACGCAGCGCCTGATAAATCCACGCGAACAGCGCCGAGTTGATCATGCAGAAGTAGTAGGGCAGCCGCAAGACCTTCGGCCGAAGACTCACAATCGCACCCAACAGAGCCAGCCCATAAAAGATGCCTTGCCCGGCCAGTATCCAGTTGTAAGGAAATTGTCCGCGCAGCATGATATTCGCGGTGAGCGCGATGAGCATAAACACCGGCACAATCAAGCGTCCCGTTTTATGGGAGAGCAGGCAGAAGAGGACAAATGGCCGCGGCGGCCAGAGCAGCCCTTTAATCTCCCGCAACTGCTCGATGTTGCCGGCGGTGATCCGCACCCGCCGCGAGAAGCCTTCCATCTCATGCGCCTCTTCGTAAGCGACGGCCGCCGGCTCATAAGCCACGCCGTGTCCGCGCTCGAGGATGCGCATCGGAATCGTGAAGTCGTCGTTGATCGTATTCTCCGACGGAAACGGATACAGCTCGCGGCGTATGGCATAAAGCGATCCATGCGCGCCGGTAAACGCGCCCAGCTTCGCCTCTTGCACCTTCAAAAAAGTTTCGTACTTCCAATAGAGGTCTTCTTGCGCGCCCAGTTGCGCCTGATCTTTCTTTAGCAGCCGATAAACCCCGCTGGCCGCCCCGACCTGAGGATCATTAAAGCTCTGCACCAGTACGCGAACAGAGTCCGGCGCCAGCATGCTCGACGCATCAGAAAACGCCACAATGTCCCCGCGCAATTCTTTGACCGCGTCATTCAGAACCGCCATCTTGCCGCGATTCTGCTGGTAGTTGAGCAGCCGCACTTGTCCGCCGTCGGTCTCGCCAACACCCGCAAACGACCGGACAATTTCTGCCGTCGCGTCCTTTGACCCATCCGACGCGATTACGACCTCGAGTTTGTCAGCCGGATAATCGAGAGCAACGCTATTGCGGATCTTGTCAGCGATGACTGCGGCTTCGTTATAGGCGGCAACGAGCAGCGAAACCGAGGGCTCAACCGACTGCTGCCGCGGTGCGCTGCGAAACACCGCTTGCAGCGCCCATAAAAGCATGGGATAACCGAAGTAGACGTAGACCGTAAATCCCGCTGCGATCCAGAACAGGAGCTTGGCCATCGTCTTTAAGTCGCAACCACAGAAGACTTGACGCAGTGCAATTGCCCAAGTATCTCGCGCGAATCCACGCGGAAACCAGCGCGCTGCAAATAGTCTTCGACTTGCGCCAGATGGAAGAAATACACCGGACAGCCGTCCGCCTTCAGCCGCACCTTGCGAATCGCTGCCCGCAATGTCGCAGCCCGCGGCCACGCCGACAAAAAAGTAGTTTTGGTAAGACTGCGAATGACCTGCAATCGCGGCAACGGGTCGGCGACATAGTCCCAGAATCCAATGGCGATCACGAGATCGAACTTCTCGCTCGTCTTCCAATCGAGCACATCGCTCAGCACGAACTTGCAGCGATCCGCGACTCCCTCTTTTTCGCAAAGCTGCGCGCCCAGTTTCAGCATGTCTGGCGCAAAATCGACGCCCGTAACCTGCGCGCCGCGTTTGGCAAGGCTGGCCACGAAGCGGCCCGATCCGCAGCCGATGTCGCAGATTTTCATTCCGCTTAAATCGGGCGGCCCCGCCTGCCGCATCACCCATTCGTAGCGCTCGTAGATGTCGCGCCGCAGCCATCGATCCAGCCCGCGCGAGATGGGGTTCTTCTTGCCCGTGTAGATGGCGTCGAAATCAGAGGCGATGTCATTCCAATACTTCGCTATCTGCTCGGTTTCGTCAGTTCTTGTGGTTGTTGTTCCATTCATAAAAGTCAAAGTCCTTGGCCGTATCGGCGAGTCCGCTTTCGCGGAAACTGGTGTATTTTCTTGCTTGCAGCACGCTCTCAAACCGGTCAAGCGTCTGCGACAAATTGGTGTAGTGGCGTATACGGGAACTCAACCGCCCCGGCAAGCGCGGCTGCTCCGCGTCAATTTCCCACGGATGTATGTAAACCACAATCGGCAATCCTTCTTTTTGCACCCGCTTCAATCCCAGGCGCGTGTAAATCCGCGGCAGTAGCCGAAGGTAGCCTCCGCCGCCCACCGGCATATTGTGCCCAGCCACGCGAAACGTAGTGATAGGGAACTCAGTCAGCGGACCCGAAGGCGTCTGAAAGCGAAAGGGCGCACGCGGCGCTCCGGGCATGCCGTAGCGATCATGATGAATCGGAAAAATGCTGGAATCGTAAGTAAATCCGAGCTCAGCCAGAATCTCCAGCGCCCACACCGAACGATCAATCACCGAATAGGTCGGCGCCCGGTACCCATTCACCGCCTGCCCAGAAATCTGTTCAATGATGTTCTTCGCCCTCCGCGTATCTTCGCGAAACTCCGTCGGATCAAGCTTATAGATCAATCGATGCCAATAGGAATGACACGCCAGCTCATGCCCCCCGGCCGCAATCTCGCGCACCAGCGCCGGAAAGCGCTCCGCCACCCACCCCAGCACAAAGAAAGTCCCATGCACATCAAGCGCGGCCAGCGATTCGAGCAGTCGTTGCGTGTTCGGCACCACGCGCGTCGCATAGGTATCCCAACGGCCGCGGTCAACTACCTCGGAAAACGACTCGGCATGGAAATAGTCTTCCACGTCCACCGACACTACATTTTTGGGTATTTTCTCTGACATTCCCCGATTGGATCGATCGCGAAGGACTCCCCTTTAAGTATCGCCCAGTCAACGATGATTTGAAAACGTATTTTTGCCTCTGGCGGCGGTAGCTGATTACAAAAGTAAGCCGACAATTACAGCGTCCCGGTTCGCAGCCGCAATTGGAGCGCCGCCGTCCCGGCGGCTGTCCGGTGGGCCTCCCGCCCGCCGAGCCTAGCCCACGACGCCATCAAAAGCCAGAAAAAATGTCGCGCTGCCGATCTCAGATATCCGTTCGACAAGCGCCAACAACCATGTAGAATGCCTTCCCACTGGCCATTATGACCAATAACCGCAGGAACCACGAAAACTAACGAATCCATCGAGTCGGTGCGCTACGCGCTCCGGGCGCTCCGTCGCGAGATTCTCTCGTTCCGCTTCGACTACCCGCTCGATATCGATCCCGAGGCTGGCCGCAAAGATTCGCTCCATTACTATCTCTTACTATCTCTACAGCGAGAAGCTCACCTGGAGCGTGATGGCCATGGACCCAACTGGCGTCCCCCGCGCTCGCAACCGCCGCACCGGCGTGGTCTATAAGCCCGCCTACATAGTGTGGTGGGGATTGGTCAACCTCGGCCATTTCCTGCGCCAGCACGACGAGCCTAGCCGCATCGCTTTCCTCAGGCAGGTCGACTGGCTCGAAGCGAATGCCGTAATCCGCAGCGACGGCTCGGTCGTCTGGCCAAACAATTTCGACTGCCTTCAGGCTAAGACTCTGCTGAAAGCCCCATGGATCTCGCCTACGACCAGGGCCTGGTAATCAGCGCGCTTGTGCGCGGCTATCGCATCACCCGCCGGCCTCGACTCCTCGATCTTCTACAAGGCGCAACCAGAATCTTCGAACTCGACGTTCACGATGGCGGAGTACGCGAGCCGCTGCCGCCGGGTTCTGGCGTTCTTTACAGCGAACTACCCGGCCAGTCCATCCCCGGAATTCTCGACGGCTTCATGAGTTCCCTGCTCGGTCTTTATGATCTGTCTGTCGAGACCGGCGACCCGGCCGTCGGAAAGCTATTCCGCGACGGCAGCGAAGGCCTGAAGACCATGCTTCCCGCCTGGGACTATCGCGGCCGATGGAGTTGGTACGCCTCCCGCGAATACCTTTGCCCGCCCGCTTATCACTGGCTAAACCGCGTGCTCCTGGAGGTTTTGGCACGGCTGTCGAGCGAGCCGATATTAGCCAAATATGCCGAAGCCTGGAAGACAGAAAACCTCTCTCCACTCGGACGGGCCGAAATCTTCCTCGGTTTCCTGATTACAAAAAACGCCTGCCGCGTCCGCAACGCACCTGGCGCCTAAGCCGCGCCAAAGTAAAAGCCTTCGCCGCCAGCGAGCCGACTACCACCCTGCAGAATGCAGCTTAGAAGTTGTGGCGCCCGCGTCCCGCCGGCTGGAGCGGGGGCGTCTCGCCCCCGCCGCTAGAAAACTACCGCCGCCTAACCGCAAAGCAGCAACATGTTACTATTTCGCTATCGCGTCCCAGCTCGATCGCAGCAGTGAGAGCCACCCTCAATCAGACCCACGCATCAGGAGAAACCGACATCGTGTCCTCAGGTAAAGACCGTCGCCGTCGAGCGCTTAAACTAAATTTCCGGTCATTCGTTTTCCTCGTTGGCTTGGCAGCATCCATTGCGCTTATAAACTCAGCCTCCGCCAGTACACCGCCTCCGATCGCAGAAAACGCCTACTGCGAGAAGGGAGACATCCCGAAATTCGGCGACAAAGACGGCCCAGCCCAACTCCCCAAAGCCTGCTACTACACCGGCCTCGACGGCACGCCGTCCCCCGGAAAACAGATCCACGTAGCCGCCAATTCCGACCTGCGCGAAGCGGTCGAGTCGGCAAAGTGTGGCGACACCCTTCTGCTCGCAGCCGGCGCCTCCTTCGAAATCAGAGATTTGCCCGCAAAAAAGTGTGACGACCAGCACTACATCACGGTTCGCACCGATGCACCCGATTCCAAGCTGCCCCCAGAAGGCACTCGCATTTCTCCCGCATGGGCAGGCGTCGCAAGCCTGCCCGGCAGGCCGCCTTACGCTCAACCACCAGGCGGCGCGGCCAAGCTGATGCCCACTCTGATCGTCAAAGTGCCTGCAGGCGCAAAATTAGGAGACCACTATCGCTTCATCGGCATAGAGTGGTCCTCGTCGACCGAGACGCACATCGCCCGACTGATCACCACCGAAGGCGCCGACCACCTCATCTTCGATCGGAACTGGCTCCATCCTCCGGACGGCGCCGAGATGAACAAGGGAATCGGCATGGTCCAAGGCACGCACTCCATCGCCGTGATCAATTCCTACTTCAGCGGATTCTATTGCGTCGCGCGCACCGGCACCTGCACCGATTCCTCGGCCCTCGGCGGCGGAAACGCCCAAGTCCCCATCGGCACTCTCAAGATCTTCAACAATTTTCTCGAAGCCTCGGGAGAGAACATCCTCTTTGGCGGCGCCGCTTCCGAAATCAATCCCACCGACCTCGAGATTCGCCGCAACCATCTCTTCCGCCCCATGCTCTGGAAAGAAGGCGAACCCGGCTATACCCCTGCCGGCGGCGGCAATCCAGTCATCGTCAAGAATCATTTCGAGCTGAAAAGCGGTATTCGCGTGCTCTTCGAGGCGAATCTCATGGAGAACTGTTGGGGCGGATTCACGCAAACCGGCTTTTCCATCCTGCTCACCCCGCGAAGCCAGAGCAACCTGTGCCCGAAGTGCGAAGTCACCGATGTCACGCTGCGCTACAACCGCATCCGTAACGTCGCCGGCGTAATTCAGGTCGCAAACGGCCTTTCCAAGCAAGGAGGCTCGACCGCTGACGGCGGCCGTTATAGCATCCACGATCTGCTCGTCGATGGCCTTCACGATGAGGGCTGGAAGGGCCAGGGCACATTCGCCATCGTGGTCTCCAACGCTCCGCTGCTGCATGACGTTTCATTCGATCACGTCACCGCGTTCGTAACCGGCCCGCTTTTCTATGTCGGGAATAAAGAGCAGAAAATACCGAATTTCAGCATTACCAACAGCATATTCTTGGCCGGCAAGACGCGTTCGGAGTTTGCCTCGACCGGCGGCGGCCAAGCCAATTGTGCCCACGACTCGCAGCGCGCCGGCGCGGAGGCCGTGCTCAGCGCCTGCTTCGTCAATTGGAAGTTCGAAAAGAATCTCATCATCGGCGAAAAAGGCGGCTGGCCCAAAGGAACCGTAGTCGTCTCTTCAGCCGAAGCCGCGGGCATAAGAGATTTCAAGGATGGAGTGGCCAAAGACCCGCGCCTCTGCCACGCAAAAGAATCAGGCTGCAACAAAGTTTCCCCCGGAGCCGGCTCAGCCACCGACGGCAAGGACCTTGGCGTAGATGTTGACGCCCTCGATGCGGCGCTAGCTGGCGTCGAGTAGCTTCGCATGACCGGCGTCGAGCGGCGCAATCCTAGTAACTTTCGTAACCCGGCGACTTTCATCGGCCAATAACCTCCCCATCTGGCGCAGTGATAAACTTTTTGTTGTTGGTCACCACGAACCCAAGCATCGCAAACCCCGGCGTCCCAAGCCCCGGCATTCGCAAGCGCAGCCCCGTCTTCGTGATGGGCTGCCACCGCTCAGGCACAAACCTCCTCTACGACATGCTTTTGTCCGCCGGAGGTTTCGCCATCTACCGTGGCTCCCTGCCCGTCTTCGAAACTCTGATCCCGCGTTTCGGCTCCATGGAAAATCGCGGCAATCGCGAAAAGCTCCTGCAAACCTGGCTCCGCAGCAAGGGCTTTCGCCGCACCGGCCTGGAAGCAAAACCGTTATCCTCCCGCATCCTCAACGACTGCCGCAGCGGCGGAGACTTCATTCGCATAGTGATGGAGGCCGTCGCCGAAAGCCAGGGTGTCGCCCGCTGGGCGGCATACGATCCCGACAACGTCCTCCACATGGAGCGGCTGAAGGCCAGTATTCCGAACGCGCTTTTCCTTCATATCATCCGCGACGGCCGCGACATCGCGCTCTCGCTGAAAAAAATGGGAGGCTTCAATCCTCTGCCCTGGGATCGCAGCGAAACGAATCGTCTGGTGGCAACTGCCCTATATTGGGAGTGGATGGTCCGCAATGGCCGCCATCATGGCAACCGCCTTCCCTCCGACTACATGGAAATCCACTACGAAGAATTAGCGACGAATCCCCGCCACACGTTGCAGAGAATCGGTACCTTCCTCGATCACGATCTCGACTACGATCGTATTCAAGCTGCTGGTCTCGGCCGTCTCTCTGAAACCAACTCTTCCTTCCGCGACGAAGCGGAGGAAAATAATAATAAAGAAAAGCTCAATCCGCTCGGCCGCTGGAAGGAACGTCTCTCGCGCACCGATGTAGCCGCCATCGAAGCCGCTGTGGGAGAATGTCTCGAACAGACCGGCTATGCGCTGTCTCTGCCTGAAGCCGAGCGGCGCCCCGGAATCCGTGAGTCCGCGAAGCGAGCGTTGTATCGAAATTATCTCAACACGAAAATGTGGCTAAAGCTGAATACCGCCGCCGGCCGCAGAGTCAATCTGTCCGTTCTCGAACTTGAGAGCGAGCCGCGCGAGTTGGCCCAACCGGCGCGGCCGTGATCGCCATGAATTCCATTATGAATCCCGCATCATGAATCCGACTTCAGCCTTCACGCCGCCCGCGCTCGACGATCGGCCAGCCGCCGCCAAGCGGGCACGCAGCGCCCGCTCCCAAGCCCCGGTCTTCGTGCTCGGATGCGGACGTTCTGGAACGAAGCTGCTCTATCACACGCTTCTTTCCGCCGGAGGATTCGCCGTCTACCACGCCGAGAGCAACGCCTTCAATCTGATCGGCCTTCGCTTCGGCAGCCTGAGCGATCTGAAAAACCGGCGCGCCCTGCTCGACCACTGGCTAAAAAGCAAACTCTTCTATCGCTCCGGTCTAACGCGCGAGGAGATCGAACCAAAGATTCTGGAAGATTGCCACAACGCCGGCGATTTCCTGCGCATTCTCATGGAGACCATCGCCCGCAAGCAAGGCGTCGGACGCTGGGCGGAATCAACGCCGCTGCATCTTCTTTATCTCCCGCTGATCAAGAAACTTTTCCCCGACGCGCTGATAGTCCACATCATCCGCGACGGCCGCGACGTAACCGTTTCCCTGAACCGCATCGGCTGGATCAAACCTCTGCCCTGGGATAAAAAACGCGCATTACTGGCGCCGGCAATTTTCTGGCGCTGGATCGTCAGCAAAGGCCGCAAATACGGCCGCACCATGCCCGGAGACTACATCGAGGTTCACTTCGAAGATGTAGTCCAGAAGCCGCGCGAAACCTTGGCCCGGCTGGGCGAATTCATCGATCACGATCTCAACTACGATCGCATCCAACAAAATGCCCAGGGAACGCTCCGCGATCCCAACTCCTCATTCCGCGGCGACGGCCAGGAAAAAGAAGCGAACCCGATCGAACGCTGGAAGGCATTGCTATCCGCAGATGAAGTCGCCGAGGTTGAGAGTCTGATCGGCAATCTGCTGCACGAAACGGGATACGAACTAGCCCGCCCCGAACCCGAGCGCCGCCGCACTTTGCCAATCAGCCTGATGAGTTTTCTATATCCAATCTATTTCGACGTGAAGCTTTGGCTGAAGACCTACACTCCGCTCGCCCGCATGGGAGAGATTCGGCGCATGGGAATTTCAAACCCTCCCGAAACGAATTCCGCGTCCCGCTAGTACTCAGCCCCACGTCGTCGCCTACTCCGAAAGCAGGCTCAGGATTCCGGAGCCAAATCTCGATACACCTCCAACCACTGTCCGCGCACCGCCTGCCAAATGTATTTTTGCGACTCGAGATGGGCATTCTCACCAAGCCGTTGCGCAAGCCCCGGCTCGCGCAGCAAGCGAATCACATTCGCCGCAAGCGCCTTCTCATCGGCGACGGGAGAAAGCATTCCCGTGCGCTCGTGCTCGACCAGGTAGGGCATGCACTCCGGCGAAGTCGTCACCACCGGCGTACCCGCTCCGAACGCTTCAATAATCGAAACCGGCATATTGTCGAGCCATGACGCATTGATGAAAATATCCGCCTGATCGTAATACTTTCCAATCTCCGCGCGCGACGCAACCCCGGTAAAATTCACGCCATCGAGCTTAAGATCGTGAATTAATTGGCGAATATCCGCTTCCAGCGGCCCGCCTCCAACCAGATCGAGCCGCGCCTCGGGATACGTTTTTCGCACTTCAGCAAACGCCCGCACCACCACGTCCACGCTGTAGTAACGCGAGAATCCTCGCGTACAAACGAGATGCGGGCGCAGCGGATCGCGTCGCCGGTAGTGGAACTGCGACAGATCGACAAGATTAGGAACGACCGCCGCCGGCAAACCAAATTCCCGAAACACATCCAGCAGATAGCCGGATGGCACAACGATTTTATCCACCCGCGAAAGCACCAACGGCCCAGACCGAAAGCGCTTCATGTGGTCGCGCGCCTCGCCGCTGTGATAATGAATCAGCGTCTTTTTGCCACGCAGCTTGGCCAATAAAGCAGCTGGAGCCGGAGCCAGAAGGAACGACCAATACGCCGCCGAAAAAATATGGACAACATCCACATCCCGCATCCCGCGCCATAGATCGTGAAAATACACGGGCTCGCGCAGCACCGTCCGCACACCTCGAGTCCGCCCAGCCCACGCAAACGCCGCCGGCAGCGGAGGGTCAACGGCAATAAAACTCATCTCGACATCGGGATCGTCTTGCCAAAGTCGTAGCAACAGGTCGGCTTGCGCCGACTGGCCGCCAACATAATTCAGACTGGCCGCGACGATGGCGACCTTCAGCCGTTTCTTCGAGCTTCGGTTTTCGGCCGCCATGTTTCCGGTGAGGTCCTCACGCCTTTCCTTTGGAGCAGCTCTCGGTAACACGCTTCGTACTGGGCGCGAACATTGTCGAGGCTGAACTTTCCCTCCGCGAATTTGCGGGCATTGTTGCCGAGTTCGGCGCGCCACGCCGGCCGAGAGAGCAGCCGCTCGACCGCCGCAGCAAATCCTGCTTCGTCCCCCGCCAAGACAAGTTCTCCCCGATTTTTGTCGACCAGTTCCACATTCCCGCCAACGCCGTACGCTACGACCGGCAGCCCCGCCGCCATCGCCTCCAGAAGTACGTTCGACAGACTTTCCGAGTCCGAAGTCAGCACGGCAACAGCGAGCGAAGCCATCACCGCGGGAATGTCCCGGCGATCTCCGAGAAAGATCACGCGATCGCTAAGGCCCAGAGTCTGTGCCTCTCGTTCGAGTTCTGCACGCAGCGGCCCATCCCCCGCCAAAACAAATTCAACCTCCGGCATCCGCTGGTTGATTCGCTTGGCAATGCGTAGAAATCCCGAGTGATTCTTGTAACGCGCATTCATCCGCGCCACCATGCCGACGCGCAATCTCCCTGATGCATGAGGCAGCGCCGCAGGCACGGAAACAAACGCTTCCGCCGGCAGCGCATTCCCAATCACCAAGAGCTTGTCCCGAGACAATCCTTCTGCTGCCAAACGATCTGCTGCCGCCCGTGAGTTACAGATCACAGCATCGCACCAGCGAAGAACGGCCGCTTGCGCGCGAAATTGATTTCTAGTCAGCAGATCCCCAAGCTGGCGCTGGCTGCCGATCACGACCGGCACACGCGCAAACCGTGCCGCCGGAATCAAAGTGAGGTTGGTATAAAAATCGAATGCGTGCGCAATTTGTATCCGCTCCCGCCGCAACTCTCCGCTCAGCCGCAAGCGCGTGCGCCACGATTTCAATCCATACAGATTACGACCCAGCCAAAATTCAGGAACGTCGCCGAAAAGAGAGGCAAAAGGCCCTATTCTCTGAATGCAACCAAGATGAACATGAAATTGCTCGGGGCGAAGATTTTGCGCGAGCACAGAAAACTGGCGCTCCGAGCCCCCCGTCTCGAAGCTATTGGTCATGAGAAAAAGTCGGATTCGAGATTCGTCATCCGTTCGAGATTCCTGGCGGATGGCAGACTCCCGGCGGGCAGCGGGCAAGGTCACCGACTCACTCTCCCGCTGGAGCGGTGGCCATGGTGACCGAGGGACCCGCGGCTGGCATCCGCGAATCTACCACCGGAAGCGAAAACAGTCCCGCAGGCTTGGTGAATTTCTCCAGAAAATTTCGGTGCCACAGCTCGAACATTAGCAGCCGCCAGATGCGGCCGGTAAAAACCTTGCCGCCATAAAGATGATCGTTCATCAATTTGCGGATGCCCTCGGCCTCGAAATATCCGCGCTGCAGCGTGCGCGGCTCAAGCAAAATCATGAGAACATCTTTCAACTCATTGCGCATCCAGTGCACCAGCGGCAAAGCGAATCCCTGCTTCGGGCGGTTCAACGCTTCGAGAGGCACGCCCACCCGCTCGGCAAGTTTCCGCAGAATATATTTCTGCGTACTGCCGCGCAGCTTCCACTCCGGCGGCAGCCCCGTCACCCACTCGACGAATTCGTGATCGAGAATCGGCACGCGAACTTCGAGAGAGTTCAACATGCTCATACGGTCAACCTTCGTGAGAATGTCGGCGACCATGTAAGTTTTTGTGTCCACATAAAGCAGTTCGCTCACCGGATCGCTCGCCGGAGCCTGCGCGAAATATCGCATCATCACATTTTGCGGATCGTCGCTTCGCCGCAGCACCTGCCGAAAATCATCCGAAAGCAACGGCGCATCCCGCTCAAACGCCGGCACAAACGACAAGCCATCCACATAGCGTTCTCGCCATGGCAGCGTCACGTTATAACTGAACTTCCGCCCACTCATCGCACGCGGCAGCAAACGAAACAACTGATCGCGATAAAACCGTCGCGCCCACCCCGGAATATGTTCGAAGAAGCGCCGATTCGAGTGGATGCGGTAACGATCGTAGCCGGCAAAAAGTTCGTCGCCGCCGTCGCCCGAGAGCGCGACCGTTACATGCTGCCGCGCCATCTGCGAAACGTAGTAAGTCGGCAGCATGGAAGAGTCGCCGAAAGGTTCTTCCAGCGAACTCGTCAGATGCTCCACCGTCTCGACCACATTCGGCTCCAGAATCATCTCGTGATGATCCGTGCCAAACTTGCGTGCCACGATGCGCGCATATTGCGCTTCGTTGAAATCGTCCTTGGTGAAACCAATCGAAAATGTCTTGACCGGCCCGGAACTCGCCCGCGCCATCAGCGCGACGATCGTAGAAGAATCAGTGCCGCCGCTGAGAAACGCGCCCAGCGGAACGTCCGAAATCAGGCGAATGCGCGTCGCTTCGAGCAGCCGCCGCTCCAGTTCCTCCAGACATTCCTCTTCGCTCTTCGGCCGATGGGTGTTGTATTGCGGCAGATCCCAGTACTGGCGAATCCTCGCCTTGCCGTCTTCAAATTCCAGCAAGTGTCCCGGCGGCAACTTCTTAATTCCAGTAAAGGCGGTGATCGGATCCGGAACGTAGCCGTAATAGAGGTATTCGAGCAGCCCCTGCGCGTTCACTTCCGCCAGTTCCGGAGCCACCGCCAGAATCGATTTAATCTCAGAACCAAAATACAGTTTGTCTTTCACCAGCGCGTAATGCAGCGGCTTCTTGCCCAACCGATCCCGCGCCAGCACCAGCTTGCGCTTCGTCCGATCGTAAATCGCCAGACTAAACATGCCGCGCAGTTTCGTGACACAGTCCGCACCCATCTCTTCGTAAAGATGAATGATGACTTCCGTATCGGTCTTCGTATAGAAACGATGGCCGCGCTTCTCCAGTTCCGAGCGAAGTTCGGGGAAGTTGTAGACCTCGCCGTTGTAAACGATCCACGCGCTGCGATCTTCGTTGAATACCGGCTGATGCCCGCCCGCGAGATCGATGATGCTCAGGCGGCGCATTCCGAGCCCCGCGCCATCGGCAACGTAGAGTCCCTCGTCGTCGGGACCGCGGTAGACGATCTGGTCGCACATGTGGCGCACGAGAGCCTCTGTGATATTGCTCTCGCGAGTTGCGCTCACCACACCGGCAATTCCACACATGACTTGGTCTTCTACCCTTTCCGTCTGGCTACATCTACACCCCTCGGCTCACACCGATCGATTGACTCCGACCGCGAAAGAATCAGACCTGCCCGCCCCAGCCGGCAAATCCCGCAGCCGTTTAAAGCGATAATCGCGATACTCACCAGGGTTGCCATCTTTGCCGTCGCAGGCCGCGAGGATGATGTTCGCCATCTCCCTCGCCGACACGAAATGCAGAGTCTCTTTCCTATCGCTCGCCCCGCCCACCAGTCCTTCGAGAAATTTCTCAAACTGCCCGCCCATCACCGCATCCTTCTGCGTCGGATCCATGCTGTGACAATGCAGCTTGATGAATAGCCAATCCGGCCGCCCGCCGACGCGGATGCGCGCCCGTTTCCAAAGCGCCAGCCGGTCGAGAGTCATCGGATTCGGCGCGGTGATCGCGCCCGTTTCAAACATCGGCCGCAACGCCCGCCGGCTCCGCGCAAAGTCCGTCAGCAGCGGTCCCTGCACCAGCAACGGAAAAATACGCGGCGCGCGCCCGGCGGATAGATCCATCCCCTCACGATGCGGCGCGCGTTGATCGAGTGGCGCGCCACACTCGTACAACGAATTGATCTTGGCCGTTTGCGCCGGATGAAAGACTCCCGTCGGTAGTGTGAAATCGGCGTAGCACCCAGTTTCGGCTAGCACGCGCATCTCGGAATCGACGCCGCAAAACCGCCCTCCCGCCGAATTGGCGAGGGCAAAGTTTCCATGCACGAAACAATAGCGAGGCTGGTCCGAACCTTCTTCGATGGCGAGGCAGCGATGGCGAAACGCCAGGTGATCGCGAAATTCGGTCAGCACCCGCCCGGTGTTCTCGGCCGTATCCGGATGCGGAATCCCGTGATGCAGATGGATCTCCGTCTCGCCCCATCCCGAGTGGCAATGCTCAGCCAGAATTTCGACCAAGCCTTCGTCATACTGCTCCGCCGGATAAAAATAGGTGTGAACAAACGGCCGGCCTTCATGGTCGCGCCACCGGTCGGCTGCCTTCGGATACTCGCGACTCCACCACTCCAGGCGCCGCTCCTGCTCCGAGCGCGGAACCCGCTTTTGCCCATCCTCCGGATCGATGGCCGGTTCGAAGTGATCGGCTACGGCAACAATCAGGTGCACCGGCTCGCGCACCGGGGCGCCCAGTGCGCGCCGCATCCCCGCCGGCAACACTTTTCTGACATATGTAATTTTCTTGCGCAGACTCATCTTGGGCGCCACCAGCACTCTTTCATATGCGGGGTGCGAATGCCCGCAGCCGCATCGCTCAATGCGAAAGGCTACGCCCGCCGCGCCGGCTTGCGTCCCCGAACCGCGATTGAAGATTCGCCCACGCGCATGTCTTCCATCCCCATCGCCTCATACCAGCGAAACACCTCTTCATAAGTATGCTTCGATTGATACTTCGGAGAATACCAGTCAAAGGTGTCGAGCAAGCGCGCCTCGGGATCCTTCTGCCGGTTCACCGGAAACACATGATGAACCGCACCCGCCGCCGGACGCCCCACCAGAGGCACGTGCCCCAATCCTCGTTCGAGATTGTAAAAAAACGGCACCGCCACTTTGAGCACGCTGTGCAACCGCTCCGGCTTCATCTTGTGGGTGTAGCGCCGCCAGAAATCGCTGAAGCGATACCACTTGTTGTATCCACTATAAAGCCAGACCGAAAGAACCCCCCCCGGCTTCAGATACTTGTCGAGAGACTTGACGGCGGCCTGGCAATCCGGCGTGTGATGCAGTACGCCCACGCTGTAAATGATGTCGAAGCTTTCCGGCGCAAACGGCAAAGCGAAAGCATCCGCATGGAATGCCGTAAACTCGCGATCCGCGAGATTCATCGCCGCCACTTCGGCCGCCGCGCTCAGGTCAACGCCTACCACGCGCGCTCCCCAGCGCGTAGCGACTTCGGCGAAACGCCCCATCCCGCAGCCCACATCGAGCACCAACTTGCCTCGCAGTTCCTCCGGCCGCAGGCTGGTCTTGATGCGAAAATGCCGGTCGGACTCGCGCACCTCATCGTGATCGAGTTGCGTCTTCTGATAGCGGTGCCATTGAAAGCCAAAGCTGGCGGCGTAATGCTGCGCATCGACAAAACGGGCAATGCCGTTCACCTTCGGATAGGCGCGCTTGCAGCCTGGACACACATAGCCCTGTGCCGGAGCGCTTTCAAGTTTTCCGCCGCAACTCAGGCAACGCAAAATGTCCTGCAAATCAGCGGACAGGGGTGACTGCACCTGTTCTTCCGTAATCGGCATAAACCTCCAGGAAATGTCGTGGCTTCTTCGGGCCCGGCACGGGCGATGGTCCCGTCTCTCTTTCTTTCAGCGTCTGCAACAAGGTGGCGGTAAACGCCACGGCGAAATACGAGAAAAATTGATAGGCCTCCGGCGCAAAGCACGCCCCCACCACGAAACCAATCAACGAACTGTGCAGCGCGCCCACGAATAACACCGTATGCTCGTCAAGATCCGTGGCCTTGCGCATGACTTTGAGGTTCTTAAAGCCGCAGCGAATGAACATCAGGTACACAATCAAGGCCGGGATGCCGCCTTCCACCCCCATCTGCAAATACGTCATGTGCACTTCGTGCCAGATCAACGAGTAGGTGAGGAAGTTGTTGGCGCCCAGTCCGAAGAGAGGATAGTGGATGATGCCGTCGACCGCCCGCTCCATCAGGAACATACGATCCTGGTAGGAACCATAGGCCGATTCGTCAGTGGTGCTGTCGCCGCCCAGCGCTTGAAAGCGGTCATACAGTTTTCCGCCAGCTACGGCAAGCAACAGGACGCCGGAAAGAACGACTCCGGCAATCAGCCCCGGACGTTTGCCCTTGATGCCAAAATGCCAGAGCGTCACCGTGCCCGAGATCACCAGATTCAAAAAGCCGGCGCGCGAGGCGGTCAGAAAAAGCGCCGCGAGCATGATCAGCATCCCCAGCACCCAAAAACACTTCTTGATCACGCTCTTGCTCGTCACCAGGAAGGCGAGCAGGAAAGGCAACGTCAACACAATCGCGAAGGCCAGATCGTTGGGATTGGAATAAATGCCGCCGATAACGCCTTCCAACCGGGGCTGCTGATAACCCTTGATGATCGAGATCGCGCAAATCACCGCAACCGACGCGGCCTGAATCTGAATGATGGAGCGTAAACGTTCGAAGGATGTGATCAGCAGGAAGGTGAGCATCCAGGCAATCCACACCTTGGAAAAATCGATGGTGTGATTGATGGCGCCGCCCTTCCAGATCGGCGACAAAATGCCGCTGACGAACATCAGCCCGATCAGCACCAGGAGCAGCTTGCCTTCTTTCGGCACATCCTTAAAAGTGCGTTTCGTTTTGCCCAGCGCGGTGAACAAACCCCACATGGCGAGGATGGCGGTAACCTTCGCGCACGGTATGTACTTAAGACCGGGGAACCAGTCTTCGGGGCGCGCGCAATACACGAAGAAGAATGCACTGAGCCAGAAAAAAGCGGACTTCGTCGGGTCCGCGATCTTCGTCACCCGTCGCCATGCCGGTAATTCCGCCGCGTCAGTCACATTGTCACCGATAGCCACCAAAACCCTCTTTCGCCAACCTCAAAATCACTCTTACTTACTGCGCGCCCCGCCGCAACAACACCGTCTTAATCGTCTGAAACATGATCAGCAGGTCGAGCCCGATGGAAGCGTTTTTGATGTAGAAAAGGTCGTATTGCAGCTTTTCGCGGGCATCCTCGATCGTGCTGCCGTACTTATATCTGATTTGCGCCCACCCAGTGACCCCCGGCCGCACCATGTGCCGCACGCCGTAAAACGGTATTTCTTTCGAGAGCAGCGCGATGAACTCCGGCCGCTCCGGGCGCGGGCCGACAAACGCCATATCGCCTTTCAGCACGCACCACATCTGCGGAATCTCATCGAGTCGCGTAGTGCGCAGAAACTTCCCCGCACGCGTCACCCGCGGATCATTGTTCCCCGCCCATTGTGCCCCATTGGCAGCCTCAGCGTCCTGCCGCATGGTGCGGAATTTCACCACCTTGAAAAGCTTGCCGCCCTTACCCACCCGCGTTTGCGTGTAGAAAACCGGCCCCTCGGAATCGAGGCGAACGGCGAGCATGATCAAGGGCAGCAACGGCAGCGTAAGGGTCAGGCCAATCAGCGAAATAAAAAGCGAGACCATGCGGCGCACCATGATAAAAAGCGTGCTGCGGCGAAAACCGTCGCCAAATATGAGCCAGCTGGGATAAAGATTCTCGACCTCGATCTTGCCCGACATCTTCTCCAGCCACGAGGTCGCTTCCTCGATCTTGATTCCCTGCGTGCGCAACTCAAGTAGCTCCTGCATGGGGATCATGCCGCGGCGATCCGGCATCGCAACAATGACGCGATGCACCTTCTGCCGGTGGACTACATCCATCAGATGCGTGCCCACCGACTCACGCGTGACTGCGCCTTCCAGCTTGCCCGTCCAACTGGCAACCTCGACCCCGGACTCGGGATTCTGCCGCAGACCCTGTACCAACCGCTGCGCACGCTCTCCTGTGCCGAGCACATAGACGCGCTCGACCAGGATCGGCAACTGTACCAGCCATGCGAAACCGATCCGCCATCCCACCAGCGCAATGGTTAGGATCAGCAGCCCGAGCGCCGACGAACTGCCGCCGAGCAAGTAGTTCGGGCGCACATAACTGATGGCCGCCATCAGGAAGGCCAACAATCCCGGCACCATCAGCAGCCGGAAATAAAGTTCGCCCTTGGTATTGAAGCGCGCCGTATCGTAAAGATCGAACCAATGCGAGCACAGCAAAACCACTCCGGTAAATATGAACAGCTTGATCCATCCGCCCTCATAGTTGAGCACCAGGTAGCTGTCTTCCCGAAGCGTGACCCAGGCCGCCAGCAGGAATGAAGTCCAAACGATCAGGGCCTCTCCCAACAGCAGGATGAGTGTGCGAATCGGGTAATAGACATGGAAGAGCCGAATCACTGGGGCCTCGGTTCAACTCAGGCGGGGCTGGTAACGGTCTCGCCATAGTAGTACTTCGAATGCTGCAGCTTGTCGGTGGGCGCTCCGTTGAGCACTACGCCGAGCAGCAATTTGTCGGGAAATTCCTCGCGCGCGCGCCGCGCCAAATCGGACGGCGTAGCATTCGACCTCACCACCATAAGAATGCCGTCGCACGATCCCGCCACCAGCGTGGCATCCGACACCGGAATGACGGGCGACGTGTCCATGATGATCCAGTCAAACAAGGGCTCGACCCGCTGCAGGAAAAGCTTCAGGCGGCCGTTGGCCAGCAGTTCCGGAGCGCTCGAAACGCTCTTGCCGGCTGGCAGAAAAAACAAATTCTCCATCGGGCCGCGTTGCAGGGCCGCGAACTCGTCGCATTCGCCCAGCAGGTAATCCGATAATCCAGGCGACTGCGCCGCTCCCAGGTGGCGGTGCATGCCGGGATTGCGCAGATCGGCGTCAATCACCAGGGCCCGGCGCCCGTGCTGCCGCACCATGACCTGGGCCAGATTGGCAGCCACGAACGACTTCCCTTCTTTCGGAAGCGCGCTGGTCACCAGAAGGCGCTTCAAGGGCATCTTTTCGCGGATCTGATAGAGCCGCGACCGCAGCGTACGAAACTCTTCCGCACCGGTGCGACTGTCGTCGGCCTGAAAGAAGAGCATAGTCCGCGGATCGGGATTCCACTCCTGCTGCGGGCAGCGGGCAACCAGCGACTCGTAGTTGAACGCAGAATTCATCGTCATGGTTGGCATCGCCACCGTCGACGAGCTATGCAGCGAAGGCATACTTTCGCGCCCCTCGTCGCCGGTTTGGGATGGCTCGAAGGCGGGCTCGGCGTGCGTCCCCGTGGAAGTGGCTCTTTCTTGTTCGGCGCGTTTTAAGGCGTCATGGATACGGCTCATAGTTTCCTCTCCTTGGGGAGATCCTGTTGTTCAGATTGGCGCAGCCGGTCAGCCAGGGTTGCCAAAGTGCGCAAGGCTTCGACCAGATCGAACTTTTCCGAAGACGGAACCGGCGCAGTCATGGCTGCGGCGGCATTGCCATCGGCTAAATCAAAATCGCGTGCCACAGAATCGACAACCTCGACCGCGACCGTTTTCTTCTGATCCACAAAGGCGCTGACCAGACAATGCTCGCAGAGCAGATTGATGACCCGCGGAATCCCCTGCGAATAACGGAAGATGGCGGTGGTCGCATCGGTGTCAAAAATGGGATCGCCGTTCGAGCCCGCGATCCGCAGGCGCTGCGTAATATAAGACTTGGTTTCCTCGAGATTGAAAGGATGCGTCTTGGCGCGCAGCGTCAGCCGCTGGCGCAATTGCCGCAACTGCGGTTGCTTCAGCCGCTGTTCCAGTTCCGGCTGTCCTACCAGAACGATTTGCAGCAGCTTCTCGGTGAAGGTCTCGAGATTGGTCATCATCCGAATCTCCTCGAGCACTTCATCCGACAGATTCTGCGCTTCGTCGATGACCAGCACCGCCGTCTCCCCGGCGCGATAACGATCCAGCAGCCAGTTGTAGAGGCGTTGCAGCAGTTCGCTCTTCGACTTGCTATCGCAGGGGATGCCGAAGTCGGCCATCATATAGTCGAGCAATTGCGGCACATCCATGCGCGAGTTGAAAATAAAAGCCGTCGCCACCTGTTGCAGGCGCAGCCACTCCATCAACTTATTGATCAGCGTCGTCTTGCCCGTACCCACCTCGCCCGTCAGCAGCACAAAGCCTTTGCGGCTCTGTATGCCATAGGTGAGGCAGGCCAGCGCTTCCTCCGTGTGCCGCGTTAGATACAAGTAACGAGGGTCCGGATTGACGTTGAACGGGTTGGCGCGAAGTCCAAAAAATTCTTTATACATAGTCTTCCGCTAACTTTTCCTGAGCTATACCTCTACGTGCTCGTGATCCCGCGGCGCCGAATCATTTCTGCCCCAGAACCTGCGCTTGCCGTTGCCATTGCCATTCGCGGCTGCCTCGTCTTCGTCCTCGCCGAGCCACGGCACGGAGATCAACAGCGGCAGATCCATAATGGCCGCCGCATCGCGCTCGGTCCGGATCGACTTATCGCTAAACTCCAGGAAGATCGCGATCAGAGCGCCAAACGCCAGGCCGGCGCCCAAGCCGCCGGCGGCCAGCAGCGGACGTACCGGGAAGCTCGGAGCGTCGGGCAGGCCGGCAGTAGCAACGATGTGCATCTGCTCGCCTTCCTGCTGATTTTCCATGCTGGTTCCGAGGCCGGCGGAACTTCTCTTCGCCAGCAGATCCCGGTAGAAGGCCTGCGCGTTATCATTGTCGCGAGTCAGCAGCTTGTACTGCTCCTCCACCGTCGGACTCATCGAAGTACGGCTCTGGTAGACGGTAATCGCGCTTTGCAGCTTCTTCTGATCGAGCGTGGCCTGCGCAATCACGTTCTGATACTGATGCACCTGCAAACGGAGCTGGCGAATTTCCGGCGGCTCTGACGCACTGGCGCTCTCGGTGCTGTCGCTGGCGGACGCGGCTGCGGCGTTGACTTCTTTTAGCTTTTTCTGCACCTCCGCAATGTCCGCTTTGGTCTTGATCACATCCGGATAGTCGTCGGTATAGCGTGCCTGCAACTGCATCAGTTGCCCTTGCAGCTGGGTCAGCTCCGCCTCGAGAGTCTGCGGATTGGTGCTGGACAGCGAACTCTTCCAGGCCGCGATCTGCTGCGCCAGCATGCTTTCGGTGTACGCCCTATCCTGCTGGGCGCGGCTCAGCGTCTGCGTAGAGGCATCAAGCTGCGAGTTCAGCGACGCCAGCATGCGCATGTTGTTGTCAACGTCGGTCGGCAATTGCCCCATGTATTGCTTCTTGAAGGCGGCGAGTTTCCCGTCCTGGTCGTCCAGCGCGCGCTTGGCATCGTCCACCTGGCGGGTAAGGAAATCGGTGGTGCTCTGCGCCACTTCGGAACGGGATTTCAAATTCTCGTCTACGATCAGCGAGGTCAAAGCATTGCAGACCTTCTGCGCCCGGGCAGCGTCGCTGTCGGTGAAATTGACGGTGAATCCGGGCACCGGCTCACTACCGGCAGACGGTTTCTTGGTCTTCGCCGTCGGAGAAGCGGACACCGCAGCGCTCATGGTAGTGATCACCGGCTCGACCTGCATATTCTGCTGGATCTCTCCGATGAGCTTCCCCTCGTCCTCGGGCTTCACCAGATTCAGGCTGTGAATCACCGGACGCAGGCGGCTCGGACTCAACACCTCCTGGCTCAAGGTCTGCACGCGCTGCGCAAAATCGGCCGTGATGACCGGCAGAACATAGTTGTCCGGCACCTTCTGCCCTTCCACCAGAACCGTCGACTGCGAGCTATATTTCGGCGGCAGCACGTAAGAGATCCCGAAGCCCGCCAGCGGAGCCACCAGCGCGGGAATCAAAATAACCTTGAGGCGCCGCCGTAGCATTGCCAGGTAATCATCCATTTGCAGTTCGCGATTTCCACTCATTCGGTTCACCAATCCGGCCGCCTCATGCGGCCTAGAAATTATTCGATACGAGTCGGCCGAGGATGCCATTCAATGCCAATGGTACCGACTTGACGCTGCGCAATCTTGCCCGTACCGCTAAGCCCAAGATTTACCGTTTGGTCGAAGGCTAGTTCGCTGAAGCGATACGCCGCAAAAGCTTCGTAGGAACGTCCCAGATGTTTGCGCACAATCGCGGAAGCAAAGCCGTCGTTAAAACTGCCCGCCGGCACTCCAAAGGCTGCATTCTGAATCTTCGAGTTATAGGTATAGCCAAGATCGCCGTAGAAGTCCCAGGTGCGTCCGAGCGGCCGCGTGTAGCCGAGGCGCGCTGCCTGCACGTCCGCTCCGGCAAAGAACCCCGACCCCGCCGAAGTGAATTTTTCGTACGTCGCAACCAGCGAAGCGTGCCCCATCCGGTAACGCAGAGTCACCCGGGCGCTCGGCGACCAATGCTTGTAGTAGCCGCCCGCCTCCAGCTCCGTGTATTGCGGACCGGCGGAGATAATCAGGCTCAACTTGCCAGTAATGTTATGGCTGTAGCGCAGGTTGATGACATCGATATAAATCTGCCCGCCGGTATCTTGCGGAAATTGAAAAAGCTGAAAAGCGTAGACCACGCCAAGTTGGTCGTGACGGTTGATCAGATGGCTGTATCCGCCCTCAATCGTCAGCTGATCGCTGTTGAGCAGGCAATCGGTCGGCCCCAGCGCGCAATTCGAAGTATCGAAAAAGTGCGCGTCGCTGAATCCTCCCGCCACCGTGATCGCCGAGCGCGGAGTGATGGCTTGCACGGCATCGAGAATCGCTGTGTTCTGCAACCGCGGAACGATTCCGACCCCGTCGAATACTCCGCCCGAAGAGTTATTGATTCCCGGTAATCCGCCGCCCGTCGCACCCGTCCCCATGCCAATCGCGGTGGCCAGACCGAGCCCGGGGGCGCCGCCGAAGGTGCCGATCTGGAAAGATCCATCGGGCAGGTAACTGAATGCATCGCGCAGCGTGATCTGGCCCGTCCGCCAGCGCGTGACAGCCTCGAGACCCGCGGCTTGCAGTTGCCGCACTCCATAGGGATCGGCGTAGAACGCACCGCCGCCGACGTACTCGAGAAGGAAGTCGCTCTTCGGCCAGAATTGCTGCAGGTCGAGCGCTCCGAGCACGCGAGTAATCGATTCCAAGCCGCTGCTCCCGCCGAGCGCATTTTCCCCATTCGTGTCCGCCGATTCGCTGACCTGCAAAGCCGGCGAGATGAAGCTGCGGCTGGAAGTACGCAAGTTGAGACTGGGCTCGTCCAATCCCGTGACCGGCGGATTCTCCGGGTTCAGCACCGGAGCCGTCTGCCCGAAGGCCGGCGCGGGAGTCGTGTCAGTCTGGGCCGGAGCCTGCGTTTGCGCCTGCGAAGTCGTCTGCGCCCACGCGCCCATGCTCATCCCCAAAACCGTCACGATCAATCGAATTGTCCCGGCTCTTTTCATCTTTTCCATGACGGTAAATCGCACCGCAAAATTACGGGACAACAATCGTATCCCCCGCCTGCAATGTGTAGTTCTGCTGCACATCGCCCTTGATCAGCTTGCGATAGTTCACCGGCAGCTTCTCTTGCTTGCCATTTTCCGTCCGCAGAACATAAATGCCCTTCGTCTTGGCAAACTGGTTGATGCCCGCGCTCGACAGCGCTTGCAGCACCGTCATGTTGGGCAGCATCGGCGTCGCGCCCACATGCGAAACCTCGCCCACCAGATAAATCCGTTTGCTGTTGATCGCGGTCACGACCACGGTGACCCTGGGATCGGCAATATATTTTCTCAGCTTCTCGGTCACCGAATCCGCCAACTGCTGCGGCGTCAGGCCCGAAGCCTGCACGTCATTCAGTAAAGGCAGCGAGATCTTGCCGTCCGGCCGCACCGGCAACGTAGCGGTAAGATCATTCTCCTTCCATACCGCGATGTGCAGCACGTCTTCTGGCCCAATGACATATTCGGGCCCGCCCTGGCTGTTCGAGGCGGCACTGGTCTGTGCGGGAACGGCTTTGTCGGACGCGCTATTGGCGGAAACGGAATTGGCTGCGGACTGGGCGCGCAAATCCTGCGCCAACCCCAGGCTGCTGATCAAGAGCAGTGCCGCCACCGCTTTCCCTGCTGATCTCATATCTTCATTTCCTCATTTCCTCTCCAACTCGAGTTTCCGCTTTTCGCAACCTTGAAACTCTGACACTTTGAAACCTTCTTCTACGCCCCGTACTCTTCGTATCCAATCTGTTTCAACTTATAGAGCAGCGCCTTATAGCTGATCTGCAACTCCTGCGCCGCGCGCCGCCGGTTCCAGCGGGTTCGCGTCAAGGCTTGCAAAATGATCTCCCGCTCCGCCTCGCGGGAAGCCGCCCGCGCCGCATCCTTAAGAGAAATTTTCTCGCCGTTGCCATGGCGATCGACGCGCCGCATCAGTGAGCGCAATCCTCCCATGGCCAGCGTTTCATCCCCCAGCGCCACGATCGCCCGAGCCGCGTCTTTCAGTTCGCGGATATTTCCCGGCCAGCTATATTCCAGAAAGAAATTTTGCGTGTCGGCACTGAGCCTAGGCACCGCCCGGCAAAAATCACGGGCAGCATCGGAGAGAAACCAATCCCGCAGAATCGAAATATCCTCTTTACGCTGGCGTAGCGGAGGCAGCCGCAGGCACACGCCGCTGATCCCATAATAGAGGTCTTCGCGAAACCTCCCGGCTTTCACCTCAGGCTCCAGTTCGCGCGACGTTCCGCAGATATACCGAGGCACCTGGTGCTCGGCCGCGCCGCCTAACCCAATCTGCCGAACCATTTCTTTCTGCGCCGCCGCGGTCAGGTCTCCAACGTCCTGAAGGTACACGCTTCCACCTTCCCCCTCGCGCGCCGCTAGCGTCTCCGCCGCAACTTCGCGCCCTTGATAGACCTCAAACGGCTCGGCGGCTCGGCGGGAAAGCGCATGAATGCGCGCCGCCGCCGCCTTTTTGCCAGAACCATGCTCGGCCACCACCAGCACCGGAACGTCGTTCTGCGAGAGCTCGCGGATGACCGCTTCGACCGTCCGCATGCCCGCGCTAACGCTTTCCAGCCACACGCGGGCGCCGCCGTTCACGGCCGTTCCGCTAGCTGCCAGGAATTCAGTGTTGTCCAGATTCATTCTGCTTTCATCCCGCTTTCGCGGCCAAGACGGGGGGCGTCCTGATACTCAAGTCTATAGCACACTCATTGCCAATCAAGTCGAAAATGGCACCATCGACTACAACAATATCTATCATATTTTCAATGACTTGCGTGGAGTCTACCCGGTACCGGCGTGGCCTACACATTATCACAGTGCGGACAAATGGGAAAAAGTTTGCCCACATCACTAGTAATCTCTGGGGATTACTTCCCTCGATCACTGGACACCCGCACACCGTAACCCTCTGCAAGCGCTCGGCGAAATTGGTACCCACGAGAAAGGGACTCCTGCCCAATCCATCGGCGAAGCTGTAGGAAACGCTTTTCCACTACCCGAACCTCCGACGCCTCCGAGCCCTAGTAGCGCCGCCGTCCCGGCAACTGTCCGGCGGGCACCTTGCCCGCCCGGTATTGGCGAGCCTCGCCAAACTGGAGACGCCTCGCCCCCGAGTTCTGCTTGGCGCGCGGCCTGACTTCGCATATTCTCAAAGATAAGCGCGCCGTATGAGCAACTCAGTGCAGGTAGCTCCGCTCCTCTCGGCCCGAGAGGGTCGCTTGTCGTCAAGCTTGCCCCAGTGGCAGGCAGTCGCGCTGCTGCTGCTGGTCGCCGGGCTCTACGCCAAAATTCTCGTCGCTCTTTTTCTGCAGTGGGTCGGACCTCATAGCGACCCCAGCTTCCAACACGGCATCTTCGTCCCTCTCTTTGCCCTATTCGTTCTCTGGCAAGATCGGAAGCGCCTGCACGCCATCGCGCCCGCGCCCTCGTGGACCGGTCTCCCTTTAATCGCGCTCGGCCTTCTCATGCTCATCGTCGGAGTGCTGGGGGCGGAAAACTTCTTGTCGCGCGCCTCGCTGCTGGTTCTATTGGCTGGCCTGGTTATCCTGTTTCAGGGTTGGACGTTTTTTCGCGCCGTCCTCTTTCCCTGGGCCGTCCTGCTCTTGATGATCCCCATCCCCGCCCTCATCCTCCAACAAGTGACATTCCCGCTTCAGATGCTGGCGGCCAAACTGGCCACCGCCCTGCTCCAACTCGTGCAGGTTCCAGTGTTGCGCGAAGGCAACGTGATTAACCTTGCCTCCATGCCGCTCGACGTGGCCGAGGCCTGCAGCGGCATTCGTTCCCTCTTAACTCTGGTCACCCTCGCCATCATCTATGGCTACCTGATGGAGACGCGCATCTGGATGCGGGGGCTGCTGGCGGTCTCGGCCGTGCCCATCGCTGTGGTCGCCAATAGCTTTCGCATTTTCGGCACTGGCCTGCTAGTCCAATACTGGGATCCCGATAAAGCCGAGGGATTCTTCCACACTTTCTCGGGATGGCTCATCTTTGTGGTTGCGCTCATCTTGCTGTTCGCTGTGCATCGCGGGCTGTCGCGCATCTTTATCGACAAAGGCGCCGTCGCCGCGAGCAATCCGGATCCTAAGGGCGCATCCGCATGAACCGCCCGGACAGGACGAACAAAAGCTCGCTGCGTTTCGGGATTGCCGCCATCCTTATGCTGGCGACCGCGCTCGTTCTCCAAGCGCATTCGCGCAACGAAAGTTTCCCGCCGCGCACACCGCTCGCTTCCCTCCCCGCGCAAATCGATGGCTGGACCGGAACCGACGACCAGCTCGATCAGCAGACCCTCGACATCCTCGGCCCCGGCGAATTCTTGGTCCGCGATTACGACAACGCCAGCAAGCCTGACCAGCCTTGGGTCAATCTCTACATCGCCTACTTTCCTTCGCAAAAAAGCGGCGACACCATCCACTCCCCCAATCACTGTCTCCCCGGTGCGGGATGGGTTCCCATCTCGCGCGAGATGATTCATCTCACGGCTCCCGACGGCTCTTCGTTTCCCGTCAACCGCTATGTGATTTCAAAACTGGGAGAGCGCCAACTGGTGTTGTACTGGTTTCAAGCTCACGGACGCGAAGTCGCGAGCGAATACTGGGCCAAATACTATCTGGTCGCCGACTCCATCCGCATGAATCGCAGCGACGGCGGATTGGTGCGACTAATGACCCCCATGCTCCACGGCGAATCGCCCGCCGCCGCGCAAGTGCGCATGATGCAGCTAGGCTCGCAGTTCATCCCGCTCCTCGATCAATACATTCCGCGCTGATTCGGCAGAAACCACACCCTCCTCGATCAGACTTCTGGAAAACTCCGTTTAGCTTTTGGGTGGCGCGGCGTGAATTCGCGGAGTCTGAGGCGTGGGGTCTGAAGTATCATCGGTCAGATTTGCAGCCGGAATTCAGCATACATCCGCGCTTCAGCGCTGCCATAACAGCCTCTTTTGGACTGCGCCTTTAGGCGCTGAGGTCGCATCCTCTGCCGGCAAGCGAATTTTGCCGGGTAGCGATAAAGACGCGGCCATCCGCGTGTCCATCAAAAACAATTTCTCTCAGGCGTGAAGGCGAACGTCTTCCGATCTCTCCATCCGCGCCCACCCGAACGCCTGCGGCAAAAAGCGCACCAGATCCGTCGCTACGAGCGAATTTTCTCCCACCGATTCGCACGCCAAATCCCCCGCCAGCCCGTGCAAATAAACCGCCAACGCCGTCGCCGCAAGCGCATGCTCCGGATGTTGCGCAATCAGCCCAGCCACCATTCCCGTGAGTATGTCTCCCGTACCGCCAGTAGCCATTCCCGGATTACCCGTCGCATTCACCCAAACCATCCCGTCAGGCGCGGCGATCAAAGTCCGATGTCCCTTAAGCACAACGATCAATTCATGCTCGCGCGCGAAATTTCGCGCAATGTCCAGACGATTCGCCTGAATTTCCGCAATGCTCAAGCCCGTCAGCCGCGCCATCTCTCCAGGGTGCGGAGTAATAACGACCGTTCGCTCCGTTCCATTTAGCTTGTCAGCTGCTCCTTCAAATGCGTTCAGCGCATCCGCATCCACGACCAGCGCATTATCGCGTCGCGTAACGATGGCTCGTACGAATTCACTGGTGTCTGAATTGCGCGAGATGCCCGGCCCAATAGCCAGCGTCTTGCGCTCGACCAGCGCCGCAAGCGATTTCGATTCGAGCGCCGCCAGCGCGATCGTTCCGGCCGCAGTTTCCGGCAGCGGCTCGGTCATCACTTCGGGATGATAAGCCGCCACCGTCGCAATCACAGATCGCGGCGCCGCGATCGTCGACAAACCCGCCCCCGCCCGCAACGCCGCAAATCCCGCCATCGCCGCCGCGCCCGCTTTCCCGAACGATCCTCCAATCACCAGCACATGCCCGTAGCTCCCCTTATTGCCCTCAAGCGCGCGCGGCGCAAGCAGCCGAGCAAAATCAGCAGGAGTACTAAGGTGAAGTCCGAGTCTCGAAGTAATTGCCTCGGCCGGTGAGCCGATCGGCGCAATCACCGTCGGCCCACTCGTCAATCCCGCAAACACGTGCGCCGGACGCGGCGCCGTAAAAGTCACAACGGCATCCGCCCGAGCACGATCGCCGGATCCGCCCGCGCCAGCCGGCCGCATCGCGTCAGCATCAGCCCCCGACGGAATATCAACCGCAACGATCGGCGCACCGGAGGCATTCATTTTCGCAATCGCCGCCGCATAAAGCGCGCTCACCGGCGGATGAAATCCCGTACCCAGAATCGCATCCACAATTAAGTCCGCGGAAAAAATCTCCGCCGCGTCCGCTGAATCCAGCTCGCCCGCCTCGCGCACGATCACGGGCGCGTTGTTCTGCAGGCGCAGTTTCGCCAGCATCGCTTGAAACATCGCCGCCGCATCGCCGCGTAATTCTTCTGGATCACACAACAGCAGAACCCGCACCAAGCACCCCGCCTCGACCAGTTTGCGCGCCACCACAAACCCATCGCCGCCGTTATTCCCTTTACCGCAAACAATGCCGGCGCGCTCCGCTCGCGGATAGTCGGAACCGACAAAGCGCGCGACCGCTGCACCGGCGTTCTCCATCAAAGTCGCGGACGGCACCCCGAAGCGCTCCGAAGTAGCGCGATCGATGTCGCGCATTTCCCCTGCGCTCACGATTCTCATAAATTGATTTTCACACGACGGCGGTCAGCGAGCCAGTCGAAGCGAGGATAGGAGGAGGATGGGTTGGCGGGATCGATCAACCATCACGAGCGTACCACCGAGCAAGAAACGGAACCGGAGAGCTCCGGGGTCATCGCGCGACGCAAAAAGCAAGTGACCCCGAAGACAACAATCGGGATGCAGCGCGACCAGCGCCGCCTACTTGCTTTCATTCCACACGTACAAGAAAGTTTCGTCGCTGGCCGTCGCCACATTCCGCCGCGTTTTGTGAATGGCGCGATTCAGCGCGGACCGCACTTTCTCTTTGCTCTCCGCTAAATCCGCCAGCGGCACTTTGAGTGCAGCACCGTCCTGCAGCTTATCGAGATCCGCCAGAATGTGGGTCACAATCTGCTTGTGTTTCCCGTTTCTGCCCTGGGGAACATCGAGCCGGGCCATGGTCTTGAAATTCATCGAAGATTTGTTGTTGTGGGCGCTCACGGCAAACCTCCTAAACGACATCTTAACGTTAACAACTCGTGACGTAATATAGCATGCAGTACAAATATCGTACAAGAAAAAAATATAAACCTAACAGAGGCAAGAATCGGGTGATGGCGGCGACCGCCAAAGAGCACACAAACATCTGTAGTTCAATCATTTAAATAGCGCTAGCTACCTCCCTAAGAATTCCCAAAAGATCTGACCCGTAGCGCTCGCCGTCTGCTACTGTTTGGAAATTCGAAGGAGTCATCGAATGAGAAACACGAGAACGCTTTTCGAACAAATCCCGGTCGCTGTCGTGAAAAGGACTGTGGCGGAACTCCAACAAAAACAGGAGATCGACGATCGGAACCCGAAAGCCAACTCTCCCGTCAGACCGAATTCGCTGGCGCGGCAACGGTCGCGATGCAGGACGGCAATTCGATGATGCAGGACGGCAATTCGATAATGAGCCCGAACATGGAAACGAACGACGGTTCCACCGAGAGCGAGGCCAGTATGCTGCAGCACAACGAAACAGAGAAGTCTAGCGACGCCCAGGAATCGATTTTGCTTCCGAGCGAGAATAAAACTGTTCCGCCCGCTCCCGTCGACGACTGGAGAGCGCTCGCGCAACAGGTCCAGCAAGAGACCGATTCCAGCAAAATCGTCAATCTGGTGCAACAGTTAATCGCCAAATTCGACGAGCAGAACTCGCGCCTTCCTCGAAAACAGGCAAAATAAAATAGTCCTTCTTCGCTCTCCATCCCTATGAATGTCGGGACGTTGCGCTCTAGTGCACGTCCTGGTATGCCCTTCTGATCGGCACTAAAGGCACTGGCAAGGTAACAGCCAATCCCGCAAAATGCATCTAAAGGGGGATGTCTCTGTCTCTGCCGACGAGAACCGTTAACCGAGCTTGGCGACTGAGCGCGCTTCTGCTGCTCTGCGTGTGTTCAATTCGCCGGGCGCGGGCCGAGGCCACTCTCTTCTTGGAAGAACCTTACAGTTACGACGGCGCTCTCGCAGGCACCGGCCACGCCGCCGTCTATCTGAGCGGCCTGTGCGCCGAAACCCCGGTCAAATTGCGTCTCTGCCGCGCCGACGAAACTGGAGTCGTCCTCAGCCGCTACCACCGGGTTGCGGGATACGACTGGATCGCCATTCCGCTCGTACCTTATCTCTATGCCGTCGAAAAAGAAGAAGACATTCCTCTCTTCGCCGACAAAAAGATGGTCGCATTTCTCCGCGACCGCTACCGGCGCAATTATCTGGAGAAGCTCATTCCCGATCTTCCCAATGGCGGCGCGCCGCCGGGCGACTGGTACGAATTGGTTGGAGCCTCCTACCTTCGCACCATCTACGCCTATGAGATTGAGACCACGCCCGCGCTGGATGCGGCGCTCATCCGCAAGCTGAATAGCGGCCCCAATCATGATCGCTTTAACTTGATCACGGCGAACTGTTCCGACTTTGCGCGAATGATTATCGATTTCTATCACCCTCACGCGGTCCACCGCAGCATCATCGGCGATCTCGGCGTCACCACCCCGAAGCAACTCGCCAGAACTCTTTCCAGGTACAGCCATCATCATCCTGAATTGCAGAGCTCGAGTTTCGCCATCGCGCAAGTCCCCGGCACGACCCCGCGCTCGAAACCGGTCCACGGCGTTACCGAGTGCGGTCTAACCGCCAAAAAGTACATGTTGCCATTATTCGCGCTCCATCCCTATATTGCCGGAAGCCTGATCGCCGGCTACCTGGGGCACGGACGCTTCGATCCATCGAAGCACACCCTGATCCTCAATGCCACTGACGATTTAGACTTGCCCCCAACCCGCGCCGATCGCCGCAATTATCAAAGCCGCTTGCAGGAACTCACGCAGAGCGCAACCAGTGTAACCAGCGTTTCACCGGGCGCGGCCGCCAGTGAGCACCGCTGGGAGTCTCAGCTCGCAGCGGCTGAACCTGCAATCGATGCAACCGGGAAACCAGCCGTGCAGGTCAGCGTCGATGGCGAGATCAAGGGTGTGGGCATAGCGCGCACCAACATTCTGACCGCGACCACAGATTCCGAGTTTGCCATCGGCTTGGTAGAAGCCCGCCTGCGTGAGGAATTGAAGCCCGCGATCATACGCAAAACCGCTCGCTCCGACGTCGAAAACGATCTGCTGCTTCTGGAACGATTGCTGGCGCAGCAAGCAAGAGAACTCGCGGCCGCCGCTTTAGCCCGTGAAACCTCATACAATGCCGCGCACCCGCCGAGCAATGAGTCCGCGAGCCGTTCGAATCCAATTCCCTGATCGCATCGCCTCCGCGCTTTTCCCGCTCTTAAGCTTTTCCCGCTCTTCGGCTTTTCCTGTTCTCGATCTTTTCCTGTTCCTGAGCTTTTCCCGCTCTCATTTACAATCGTAATGAATTTGAAGGAGCCTCGCCCACGCTGGGCGCGCCATGAAGCTTTCCGTCGTGATGCCTGTCTATAACGAAAGCGCCACCCTCCGCGAGGTGGTCTTGAAGGTTCTCGCCGTTCCGCTCGAAATCGAGTTGATCTGCGTCGACGACGGATCCCGTGATGGCTCGCGAGAGATTCTCTCTGAACTGCAATCGGAGCATCCGCATATCCGTCTCGCTCTTCAGCCGCAAAATATGGGCAAAGGAGCCGCGCTGCGCCGCGGCATTCAGGAAGCCACGGGCGACTTCGTCATCATTCAGGACGCCGACCTGGAATACGATCCGGCGGAATACCCTTTGATGATCGAGCCACTGGTTCAGGGAAAAGCGGACGTGGTTTTCGGCTCGCGCTTTCTGGGCAGCGCTCCGCATCGCGTCTTATATTTCTGGCATTCTGTAGGCAACCGCGCCCTCACTCTGCTTTCCAATTGCCTCACCAACATCAATCTTTCCGACATGGAGACCTGTTACAAAGTCTTCCGTCGCGAAATCATTCAGTCCATTCCGATCGAAGAGAATCGCTTCGGATTCGAGCCCGAGATCACCGTGAAAGTGGCGCGTCGCAACCTGCGCATTTACGAAGTGGGAATCAGCTACTGGGGCCGTACCTACGAAGAGGGCAAGAAGATAGGATGGAAAGACGGCGTGCGCGCCTTGTATTGCCTGCTAAAGTATTCGCTCAAGGAACCGCATACCAGAGCTGTTGCCAAGGCGGTTCCGGCCCCGGATCGCTCCGCCGTCTCGCGATGATCAGTCTGTCTTCTCCTCTAGCGACCTGCCGCAAGCGTCAAAACTATCGTTGTTATCAAAACTATCGTCGTCATCCTGGTTATCAAAACGATCGTTGTCATCCTGAACGAAGCGAAGGACCTTTGTATTTTTGCTTGCACTGCCAACGCGCTTCAAATGAGTAATCACGGCGTCGGTTGTTATGCCGCGGATTCCCGGGACACGATACTACTAGCTGGCGCAGCGCGGATTTTGTCTCAGCTTTTGGGTGGCGCAGCGGTTCACCGCTGCGATAAAACGGGCATACTCAATTCTGGCTTTAGCCCCGGAGGGGCTGTCGGGCGCTGCAGTTGGAGCCCTATCTGAACGACTTCTAGTTGTGCGCGCCCTTCTGCCGCACTCGTCCCTTGTAGGGGTTGGATCCTTGCGTAGGCTTGCCGCCGCCCTTCACCCCGCTAGTCGTTCCAAAATTCATCGGTGGATTCGGTTTATCCTTTATCGGCTTCAGCGCAGCCGACTTCTTCCCGGTCGCTTTGGACGATGTAGAAACCCTGCCGCTTTGGTGTTCGATATTTTGCAGGCTCTTGGCATTATCCGCCGAGGCCGATCCTGCGCCCGCCGTTTTGCCGATCGGGGCGCTGCTCTTCGCCGGTTTGTCCTCGTGCGAAGGCTTGACCTTGTACGGCGCTTGCTGCGCCAGACCGCTCACACTAAGACCCGCCACCAACACCGCCACTGCCCACAAAAATCGCATTTTGTCGTTAATCCTCTGCCCGCGTCCCCTGATGGTGTGTAGGGCTACACTTTGACGTGCACGCACCCTGCCATCCAGAAGCCCCGCTCTACCCATGTTAAACCCCTCGTTGCCAAAAAGCACTCGCAAGAACCGAAAGAATGTCAGTGCTTTAGCCCGGTCCACGGCGGTTGGCTGGCGCCGCCTCGCCTTCTCGGAGACGTCGGATAGGCAAAGTCCTGCACATTGCTGATCCTTTCGGATGACCTTTCCATGCCCAAAAAGACAAATCCAGAGAAATGTGACCAAAGTAACTTTAGAGTAACTTCAAATTATCCTTTGGACGCGTCTTAGTCGTTTGTTAACAAAAGCTTATAACCATAACATGGTTTTTCGCCCTCGCACCACAGTTCAATCTTGCGAAAGAGATTCGGCCCCCGCTGAAATTGGCCAGATGCCGCGCCCAGCTGGTCTTTCGCAATCTATGGCCGTCCGTCCCGAAGAGCGACACTGTCCTTGCCGGAACCTGAATTCGAAGCTCCGGTGAAAGAAATCCCCCGCCGTCCTATGCGGGAGTCGCCTCGAGGTCGCATTGAACGGTTATCGGTTCCATTACCGCTTGGCCACCGCCCTACTGCTTGCTGCCGGACTCTTTCTCTTCGCCGGTTGCCAGGCCCTCAAAGGAGATGCCCAGGGCACTGTCCAGCTCGGCACGAGCGAGCTCGACTTCGGAACCGTGATCCTGGGCACCTCCGCAACTCTCGGCGACACCATCACCAACAACACGACTTCTGCGGTCACCATTGCCTCGATCCAAGGCTTGACCTCGGAATTTCAAGTCACTGGCCTTACCTTGCCCGCAACGCTGGCCGCCGGCCAAGCCATTTCATTTGGCGTCGTCTTCCAGCCCACCGACCTCGGAGATCCGACCATCACCATTTCTTTCGATAGCCCAAATTCGCAAGCCATCGTCTCTCTCCCCACCACCGGCATCGGCGCTACCGTCGGAAAGCTGGTACCGAATCCCTCACAAATCATCTTTGGCAACGTCGTTGCCGGATCTACGCAAAGCAGCACCGTAGCTCTTTCGAACAGCGGCGGAACCACTCTCACTCTCACCTCCGCTACGTTGAGCGGCGCTGGCTTCACCCTGAGCAATCTGCCGCTGCCGATGACTCTCCAGCCGGGAGGAGCAACTTCGGCAACCATCACATTCGCGCCGCCCAGTAAAGGAAATTTCAGTGGCAGTATTACTTTTGCAACCACCGCAGCCGGTTTAAACAGTAGCGTCATATTCAATCTTGCGGGCGCCGGCGTCGCGCCCGGAATCCTCACCCCGACTGCTTCCAGCCTGGCCTTTGGCAGCATTCAGGTCGGCACGAAGAGTACCCTCTCTGAGACCCTGACCAACACCGGTACCATCTCCGTCACCATCACGCAGGCTACGCCGAGCGGAACCGGCTTTTCAGTCAGCGGACTGACTCTGCCGGTGACCCTGGCGGCCAATCAGGCAGTCAGCTTCAACGCAACTTTTGCTCCGACCAGCGCGGGCGCAGCTAGTGGATCGTTGAGCGTCGTCTCGAACGCCTCCAACTCACCGCTCTCAATTCCACTCTCGGGTACAGCTCTGGCGGCGGGCGCGCTCAGCGCCAGCCCCAGCAGCGCGAATTTCGGCAACGTTACGGATGGAAGCAATCAAACCGTACCCGTGATCGTCACTAACACCGGCGGTGAAAG
>Ga0209008_1000080_pt1 | contig 48632 bp, 38 predicted proteins | sample JacPin_JW_Ref_O3_FD_187963 | JGI IMG/M metagenome (GOLD analysis project Ga0209008, IMG submission 187963) | Forest soil microbial communities from Algoma, Ontario, Canada - Jack Pine, Ontario site 1_JW_Ref_O3 (SPAdes) (version 2) | ecosystem: Environmental > Terrestrial > Soil > Boreal... | reverse complement strand
TGGATGCGGCTCACAGTGAACAGGTCTTAGGCTGCTATTTGCTGGCTGCGGAACGAATGCATGCCTGAGGAAACAATCATGCGAGACACTCTTATACCCACTTTCAACAGAAACCCTGGACAGTGCCACGATAGCACCCCCATTTGTCTGCGGACCCGGCCAGGCGTATAATTTTTTGTTTACACTCATGCCAACGGAACCGACAGAGGTGGTGCTCCCCACCAAGGATGTCCTGCCGCCTGCGACTCCCACGCCCGCCGCAGCGGACGCCGAGGAAATCCGCGTTCGCGGTGCGCGCGTCCACAACCTCAAGAACATAGATGTCACCATTCCGCATAACGCGATAACCGTGGTTACCGGCGTCTCCGGGTCGGGAAAATCCAGCCTGGCATTCGATACGCTGTACGCCGAAGGCCAGAGGCGGTACATCGAATCGCTGTCCGCGTATGCCCGGCAGTTTCTTGAGCGCATCGAGAAGCCGGATGTGGACGAAATCACCGGCATTGCTCCCGCCATTTCGATACGGCAGAAGAATTCCACGCGGAATCCACGGTCCACGGTCGGCACGGCTACTGAGATCTACGACTACCTGCGCCTTCTGTACGCCCGGGCGGGACACACGTTCTGCCTGGTTTGCGGCGAAGAGGTTCGCAGGGACTCACTCGATGAAATTGCGGCGCGCGTGCTGGCTCTACCCGCCGGCCTGCGCTTCTACGTTCTGTACGAGCTCTCGATTGCGCCTGACGTCGCGGCGGGTACAGTGCAAAAGGACTCCGTGCCGCGGCCGCGAAAAGCGGCGCGCCCGACTCCGGAGGGTGTGCGCCTGGCCCTCACGAGCCTGCGCAAGCGCGGATTCAACCGGTTGTACCAAGCAGGGCGCGTCTTTGAGTTTTCGACACCGGAAGACCTTCTGGATGTGGATTTCACAAAACCCGCCTATGTGTTGGTAGACCGGCTCGCACTCTCACCCGACATCCGGTCGCGACTGATGGACTCGATCGAGATCTGCTACCGGGAGGGTCACGGCGAGGCCATTCTTCAATTCGTTCCAGGCGACGGCGATCCATCCGGCTATCCGGTGCCGGACCGGCTGGGTTTCAATGAGCGCTTCGACTGCAAGAAATGCGGCGCAATTTATCAGGAACCCGAGCCGCGACTTTTCTCGTTCAACAATCCTTACGGCGCCTGCCCCCGATGCCAGGGATTTGGCAACACCGTCGATTTCGATCTGGACCGCGTCGTGCCCGACAAGGGGAAATCGCTCGCCGACGGTGCCATCGAGCCGTGGACGAAACCGCGGTACCGGCAACTCACCATGCAAATGAAGCGGTTCGCCCGCACGAAAGGCATTCCCTTCGACGTGCCTTTCCGTGACCTGACCGCCGCGCAGCGCAACGCGATTCTCGAGGGCGACCGCAAGGAAGATTTCCCTGGGGTGAAGGGATTTTTCGGGTGGCTCGAACGCAAGAAATACAAGCTGCATGTACGTGTGTTCCTGAGCCGCTACCGGGGTTACGCTACCTGTCCGGACTGCCTCGGCACGCGTTTGCGGGCGGAGGCGCGCGCGGTAAAAATTGCGGGCCGTTCGATCACCGAGGTTTGCCAGATGACGGTGAAGCAAGCGCGGCCATTTTTTGCCGGTCTGAAGCTCAGCCCCTCTGAAACCGAGATTGCCGAAAAGATTCTTGAGGAAATCGAGCAGCGGTTGCGATTTCTCGATGAAGTCGGGCTGGACTATCTCACGCTCGACCGGCTGAATTCGACGCTCTCGGGCGGTGAATCGCAGCGCATTCAACTGGCTACGTCGCTCGGATCGCATCTGGTCGGTGCGCTCTATGTGCTCGATGAGCCCTCGATCGGCCTGCACCCGCGGGATACCGGGCGGTTGATTGAGATCATGAAGAACCTGCGCGACCTGGGGAACACGCTTTTGGTGGTTGAGCACGATCCCGATACGATTCTTGCGGCGGATATGATTCTTGATCTCGGACCGGGAGCGGGTGAGCACGGCGGCCAATTGATGTTCGCGGGGACGCGCGAAGAGCTGCTCGCAGACTCGCAGTCACTCACCGGCCGGTACCTGCGCGGGGAGATGCGAATTACGGTTCCTCCGCGGCGACGCAAGCCGCAGGGAAAGTTCCTGAAAATCATCGGCGCGCACAGCCACAATCTTCAGGGCGTGGATGTGACCATTCCAATGGGAATGCTTGTCGCCGTAACCGGTGTGTCCGGCTCAGGCAAATCAACCCTGGTCTACGACGTCATCTACAAAGCGCTGGAGGCAAAGCGAACCGGCGGAAACTGGCGTGAATACTGCGACCGCATCGAGGGCGACGGGCCGATTTTGGCCGTGGAGATGGTTGACCAGTCGCCCATCGGACGGACTCCGCGTTCGAACCCTGCGACCTATATGAAAGCCTTTGATTCCATCCGTGACCTGTTTGCGGCAACTCCGGAGGCCAAAAAGCGGGGCCTGGGCGCCGGCCACTTCTCGTTCAACATACCGGGCGGCCGATGCGAGGCGTGCCAGGGCGACGGAACGGTCACGGTTGAAATGCGCTTTCTTGCCGACGTGGAACTGGTCTGCGAGGAGTGCCGAGGGACCCGCTACAAGAGCAGCGTGCTCGAGGTGCGTCACCGGGACAAGAACATCCACGACGTGCTGCAGCTGACCGTGCGGGAAGCGCTTGCATTCTTTGCGCCCTACCCCAAAGTGACCGCGCGGCTGCGGTTGCTTGACGAAGTTGGTCTCGGCTACCTGCGGCTGGGGCAATCGGGCACGACGTTGTCGGGCGGTGAAGCACAACGCCTGAAACTGGCGGCGCATCTCACGCGGCAGGACAACAGCGGCATTCTGTATATCTTTGATGAGCCCACAACGGGACTGCATTTTGACGATATTCAAAAGCTGCTCGCCTCGTTCCGGAAATTGCTCGAGGGCGGAGCTTCGGTGCTGATCATTGAACACAACCTGGACGTGATCAAATCGGCCGACTGGATGATCGATCTGGGGCCGGAAGGGGGTGACGCCGGCGGCAAGATCGTGGCCGCGGGAACACCCGAACAGGTCGCGCGGAATTCGCAGTCTCACACCGGCAAGTATCTTGCACGCGTATTGAATGGACCCAACGGCTCAAGTCACGAGAAAGATGGAACGCCTGCGAAGGGTAAGCTATCCGGAGAGAATCGCTCCTTGGCATGAGATCCCATTGGAGTCCGCTTGCGTCGATTGCGCTGTGCGTCCTGCTCGGCGGATTTAATCGACTGTCCGCGCAGTCCCCTGCTACCACCCGAAAGCACGTGCCTGACCCTGCCGCGCAAGCCCTGAATGATCTCCTCAATGCCGCGCAGGCAGCAATCGACAAGCGGGACTTCGGCGGCGCTGCCCAGGACTATCAGCAATACCTCGCGAAAAAGCCTGACGACGCAATCGTGCACTACGACCTCGGCTACGTGTATTCGGCGCTCAACCGACCCGCGGATGCAAAAGGTGAATTCGAGCGCGCCATCGCGCTTGATCCCAAGATGGCTGCCGCATACCTGAATTTGGGTCTGACGACGCTCGCAAGCGATCCGGAGGCGGCGACCGTCTATCTTGAGAAAGCTGCCGAGTTATCGCCGAAGGACGCACACACAAAATGGATCCTCGGCACGGCCCTTGAGAAGTCCGGCAATCTAGACGGGGCGATCGAGCAATATCAAGCCGCTCAATCGCTTGACGGCGCAGACTTCAAGATCCGGCTATCGCTGGGACATGCGCTTCAGGCGGCTGGGCGCCTCGGGGATGCCGAGACCGAATACCGCGCGGCGCTCACCGGGCACGCTTCAGACTCCGATCTCGCAGACGTTCATCTGGGACTTGCTCGGGTACTGCTGGCCGCGAAGAAGTTTCCTGAGGCCAGCTCCGAGCTTAATCTGTATCTCGAGTTGCGTCCGGGCGACGCAAGCGTGCGCCGCGAGCACGCCTCGTTGCTGTTCGGTATGGAAAAGTTTGATGACTCGATTGCGGATCTCGACCGTGCGGCCCAGACCAGTCCAGAGGATCTGGGCACCCTCAAGCTGCGCTCCGACATCTACTGGAAGCAGAAGCGTTATCGGGATGCCGTAGTGGTCCTGCAAGAGGCGGCAGTGCTTGCGCCCCGCGACGCGGACATCGCCGCGCGCCTGGGCGAAGCCTTTCTTCTTAACAAGGACTACCCGAACGCAGTTCATTGGCTGGGCGCGGCCTACAACATGAATCCTCAAGCGAACGACGTGCTGGCGTATCTGGTCGACGCCGAATACGGCAGCAAGAACTTCCCCGAGGCGCTTGCGGCCCTGGACGCGCTCTCCAAGCGCGAGGAACTGCCCCTTGCGAGCTGGTATGTCCGCGCCGTCTGTTACGATAATTTAGGAAACCTGGCCCCAGCGCTTGACGCGTATAAGAAGTTTCTGCAGTTGAATACGAACCAGGATAGCGATATGTATTTTGTAGCTACCGAGCGCGTACGCGTACTCACCCGCGAGATGCAGAACAAGAAGAGGTAGTATTGCCAGGGAAGATCCGTATTTCGGTGCTCGTCGCAGCGACCGTCCTGTGCGCGCAGGCGGCGGTCGCGCAGGCCAGGATCGCCGATCTTCGAGCTCGCTTCGTGCGGGAACCCAGTCCGGTCAACAAGGCCAAGCTCATGCCGCAGCTCGGCGACGCGGAATTCGCGGAGGTTGATACCGACGTTGCCCAGGGGAAGCTTCCGGAGGCGCTCGCTGTTCTCAACCAATATCGCGACGAGATTGATTCGTGCGACAAGGCGCTTGCTGCCACGGGCGTCGATGCCGAAAAGCATCCTGCGGGATTCAAGCAGCTGCAATTTTCCCTGCGGGACTCGCTCCGTCGCCTGGACATGGTGATCGTGAACATGACCAGCGACGAGCAGGCGCCTTTTCTTTCCGTTCGCGCCGATCTGGGGGAGATTAACGTTCGCCTGATTCAACATCTGTTTCCGCACGAGCCTCCGGCAAAGCCGGCGCCTCCGAACTAGCGACGCGGTCAAGACAGGAGACCAGGAGCTTTCATGCCGCATCGTTTTGCAGCCATTGCAACCGTAGTCTTTATGTTGGTGACGCCCGCGAGCCCCATTCGGGCGCGTGTCCCAAACGCCTCCCCGCAACTCAAGGATTACTTGAGCGAACAGGAGTCTGACAAGATACGTGACGCCCGGTTGCCTGCCGAACGTATGAAGCTCTATGTCGGTTTTGCCGAGGACCGGCTGACAAAGTTCGAGTACGAAATCGGCCGGAACGTGCAGGAGCGCCGGCGGAGTGAAATCCTGAACGGCCTGCTGAACGGTTACGCCGGATGCGTGGACGACGGCGCAGACCAGATCGCGCTCGCCCAGGAAAAGCACTTGGACATCCGGGAATCGCTGAAACTGATGCAGACCAAGGACAAGGCATTTCTGGAAATTCTTGAGAAATACGACAAGGATGGGCCGGAGCTCGACACCTACCGCGAGACGCTGGAAGACGCGATTGAAGGAACCAAGGACGCGCTATCAGATGTCGCTGATGCTCTAAAGGAATCGCAGGCACCGCCGGTCCGGAGAAAGCAGTGAGGGGAGTGTCACAAGCCTCCCAATCCCGCAGGCGCGCCGTACCTGGCGGCGAACGAATCTTCCAGCGCATCTATACGCGCCTTGGATGCGAAGGGCGCCCGCCGCACTTCGTGGTCGAATACCATCCCTACGCGGACCTGACCCATACGATCCGCCTGCGCAACGATACGGCTCACGTCCGGCTCTCCGATGTACTTGGATACGCGCCGCGCACCGTGGTCGAGGCGGCAGCGGCGATCCTGCTGGGGCGTTTGTACCGACGACGGCCGCCGGCCGAGCTGATTGAAACCTACCGCCGGTTCTCCTATGCGCGATCCACGCGCCGGCGCCTCCTGGCAACGCGCCAGCGCCGGGCGCGCAAGATGGAGCACTGCCCTGCTGGCAGGCACCACGACCTCGAGCCGTTGTTTGAGCAGTTGAACAGCCTGTATTTCCACAGCGAGCTGTCACGTCCGCGTTTGGGATGGAGTTCCAGGGTATGGCGCACGCAGCTGGGATGCTTCGATCCTGCGCTTGGCCAGATCGTGCTGAACAGCCAGCTGGACCGTGAAGACGTTCCCCAATATGTCGTGGCCTATGTCCTCTACCATGAAATGCTGCACCTGAAGCACCCCATACGCTATGCCCGCTGCAGGCGTGAATCGCACTCTCGACTGTTCCGCGCCGAAGAAAAAGCGTTTACAGATTACGCACGCGCCAGGCGCTTTTTGTCGCGTTTCCCGGCCCCCAGACAACGCTAACTACTGCGTTATCAATTATCTAGCCGCCCCTAACCGTCTTCGTACGTAGTTCTGCGTAGGAATATAAGCATCGGCTGTGCCAACTGAGTGCCGCGAAGTAGCTGGCGATACTGGTGGAGATTCATTATGAAAATACCATCCTCCAGCAACATTCAGGTCGGTATGAGCCGCATTGAGCGGCGCGAGTGGCTGCTTTGGTCCTCGGCCATTCTGGTCACCCTGCTTCTGACTTTAGCCATCCTTTCCTTCAGCTTCCCGATGCTGCGCCAGTACGCCGGGGATTTCGACAATTTCCACCTGAGCATAGCGATACGGGGGTTGGTTGGCCTCGTCTTGCTTTTTGACATCTACACCATTTACCAGCAAGTGCAGATCTATCGCATTCGCCACCAGTTGGTGGAGCGCGAAGAGCTGTTTCGCCTGATCAGCGAAAACGCTGCGGACATGATCGCGGTGGTCGATCCGAGCGGACGTCGGCTCTACAACAGCCCGGCCTACGCGCGGATTCTTGGTTTTACCAACGAGGAGCTGGAGAGCACTTCGTTCTTTGAGCAGGTTCATCCCGATGACCGTCAACTGGCCGAACAAGCTGCCAAGGAAGCGACCGCAGGCAGCGAGGGCCGCACCGTTCAGTACCGGATGCGGCACAAGGACGGCAGCTGGCACGTGATCGAATCCGGCGCGAGCGCAATTTTGAACGCACGGAAACAGGTGGAACAGCTGGTCATCGTGAACCGTGATGTCAGCGAACGCCGGCAGCTGGAAGAAAAATTCCGCCAGGCGCAAAAAATGGAGGCTGTGGGCCGCCTGTCTGGCGGGGTCGCGCACGATTTCAACAATCTGCTGGGCGTCATCATCGGCTACGCGGAATACCTGCAAGAGAGTCTTGACCCGGGAAACTCGCTTCGCAGCAGCGTCGATGAAATCCTGAAGGCCGGCAAGAGGGCTGCTTCGCTTACGCGCCAGCTGCTGGCGTTCAGCCGCCAGCAGGTTCTTGACCCCAAGGTTCTCGATTTGAATGGCGTTGTATCCGACATGGAAAAAATGCTGCGGCGGCTGATCGGCGAGGATGTCGAGCTGTCAACCGTACTGAGCCCCGATCTCGGCAGGCTGAAGGCCGACCAGGGCCAGCTCGAGCAGGTGGTCATGAATCTGGTAGTAAATGCGCGAGACGCCATGCCCCAGGGCGGCAAGCTGGTCATTGAGACCCAGAACATGGTCATGGACGAGGCCTTCGTTCGTCGCTATCCCTACCCGGTACAGCCCGGACCGTACGTGCTCCTGACGGTCACGGACAGTGGAATCGGAATGGACGGCGAGACCAAGGCGCGGGCGTTTGAGCCCTTCTTCACGACGAAAGAAAAGGGCAAGGGCACGGGCCTCGGCCTGTCGACCGTATACGGAGTGGTGAAGCAGAGCGGCGGCTATATCGATATTTACAGCGCGCCTGGCGCCGGCACCACTTTCAAGATTTATCTTCCGCGGGTCCATGAAGCGATCAACACAGAGGCGCCTGGCGGAACAGCCACCTCATTTACAGGTCACGAGACGATTCTGCTCGCCGAGGACGAGACCTCCCTGAGGACCTTGACGCGGAATACACTCGAGATGTGCGGCTACAAGGTGCTCGCAGCCAAGGATGGCATTGAAGCCCTGCAAATGAGCGATGCCTACAAAGATGCGATCGACCTTCTGTTGACGGACATGGTGATGCCGGGGATGGGTGGTCGGGCACTCGCACAGGAACTTTCCCGCCGCCGACCCGATGTTCGGTTAGCCTATATGTCTGGATATACGGGGCAGGCGGTCGGCTCCCAGGGGCCGGTTGACCCGGGCAGTGTGTTCTTGTTGAAGCCCTTCACCCGCGAAATCTTGACGCGCAAGATTCGCGAGGCTCTGGATCGTCGCGTTGTAACCGAGACTACCTAGGAACTACATAGAAAGCAGGCCAGCCGAGAGGTGGCGGAGCCCAAACCATGCCAAAAATTCTGATTGTGGACGATGATGAATCCGTACGCGGGCTGCTGCGGGTGCGGCTGTCTGACGCCTATCAGGTCGTCGAAACGGGCGACCCGGAGCAGGCTCTGGCTCTTGCGCTCGAGCACAAGCCGGATGCCATCCTGCTGGATCTGATGATGCCGGGATTCTCGGGCTTCGAGCTTTGCCAGAGCTTTCATACTCTCAGTTACACATCGCGAATTCCCATCTTCGTGATCACGGGGGAGGCCGGCACGAAATACAAGGAGCACTGCGAGAGTCTGGGCGCCAAGGGATATTTTCACAAGCCCGTTGACTTCGAGGGTTTGAGAGCTGCCCTGAGAGACGAACTCAAGGGAAAGCAGCCGGAGCGCCGCGCTCACAAACGCGTGCAGATGCGCGTGATTTTGAAGCTGCGCGGTACCGACGCGAACGGAAAGGACTTTGATGAGTCCACGACCACGGACAACGTCAGCGCAGGTGGTTTTCTCTGTAATTCTGCTGCGACCCTGATCAAGGGCGCGCAGGTAAACGTCTTCTTGAAGTCGGGCGGTACCGAGCGCCACGCCGGGCGCGCGCATGTGGTCCGCAAGGAGTCAACCGGAACGGCCTGGAACCGGTACGGCTTCCAGTTCGATGAAACGACTTCGGATTGGGTTCTGCAGGGCAAGTAGCGCGCCCGGACCACCGGGATTACGCCTTAGTCGCCGGACAGCTTCTCGATCTTGCCGCGGACCTTCTTCGCGTCCGGCGCCGTCGGAAATACCTCCAGGTACTCCTTGTAGTATTTCAGCGCGTCCGGCTTGTCGTTCTTTTTCTCGTAAGCCTCGGCCAGCAGCAGGCGCGGCTTTGCAAAATTCGAGCGCAGGCGAATCGCGTCCTTGTATCGCGAAATCGCAGCGTCGATGTCGCCCTTGTGCATATAAAACGTGCCGACTTCGATGTCATCTTCGGCCGAGACCGGGTCATAGGTTCCCGTGCTCGAGGCTGCGGCCGGGGGGGCATTTGACGGTTTCGAGGACGAGGATTCCCCTGGTCCCGGCGCAGCTGGAGGCGGATTGGGCTTTTGATCGTCTTGCTGCGCAGCGATTGGTGCGGCGAACAGCAGGGCGGCGAATGCGAATTGAAAAGCTCGGGTGCGCATAGGGTTTCTCGTTCTGCTTAGATTGCCTTTGCTATCATGAAAGTTGTCTTGATCCGTCACCATTCCCCGGTTGAGCGAAGCTCGAAGCAATTGTAGCGCGCGGCAAATGGAACTCGGCGAAAAAGTCGATCAACTGCCCTCGCAGCCCGGTGTGTACCTTTTTCAGGACGCCGGCGGGAAAATCCTCTATGTCGGCAAGGCGCGTGCGCTGCGGGCCCGCGTCAAGTCGTACTTCCTTGAGTCCCACCAGCAGGATGCCAAGACCGGATCGCTCGTGCGGGAGATCGCAGACCTTGAGTACATCGTCGTGGACAACGAGAAAGAGGCGCTGGCGCTTGAAAACAACCTCATCAAACGGCACATGCCGAAGTTCAATGTGCTGCTTCGCGACGACAAGACCTATCCTTACATCCGCTACACCGGGTTCGAGAAATATCCACGCGTGTATGTGACGCGCCGCCTGAATAAGGACGGCTCGACCTATTTCGGGCCGTACTTCCCTGCCAGCCTCGCCTACCGGCTCGTTCATCTGATCCACAAGCATTTTCTGGTGCCGTCCTGCACGGTCGACCTCACGAGAACGCATCCGCGGCCCTGTTTGCAATTCTATATTCACCGGTGCCTGGGACCGTGCGCTGACCTGGTGACCGACGAACGCTACGCCGAGGCGGCCAGGGATGTCCGGCTGTTTCTCGAAGGGCGGCGCAACGATCTTTCGCGCAGTCTGAAGGAGCGCATGGAACGCGCCTCCGATGAGCAGCGCTACGAGGAGGCCGGCGGGTATCGCGATCTGCTGCGCACGCTCGCTGAAATGGAGGAGCGCCAGAAAATCGCAGCTGCCGAAGGCGACGATACCGACGTGCTCGCCTGGTACGCGGAGCCTCCCCAGGTCGCAGTAAACCTGTTTCACATTCGCGCAGGGCGTGTCGTTGATCGGCGCGACTTCTACTGGGAGGATCAGACGGGGTTTGACCCCGCTGAGTTCCTGCCGTCGCTTCTGAAGCAGCTGTATCTGGAGGCGAGTTATTTGCCGCGTTACATCCACACGCCGATGGATTTCGAAGACCGCGAGCTGCTGGAAGACGTTCTGAGTGAGTCTGCCGGGCATCGGGTCGACATCCTCAACCCGCAACGCGGACGGAAACACGCGTTCCTGGAGCTGGTTGAGAAAAACGCGAATCACTCCTTCGTGCAGCGTTTTCGCGTCCTGACACCAAGCTCCAGGGCCATTGCCGGCGCGCTGGAATCTGCGCTGGGACTTCCCGAACCCCCCAAGCGCATCGAGAGCTTCGATATTTCGCATATTCAAGGATCGGACACGGTTGCCTCGATGGTTGTCTGGGAAGACGGAAAGATGAAGAAGTCCGATTACCGGAAATTCATCATCCGGGGATCGGCCATGTCGCCGGGTGCGGACAAGACCGATGGCCTGCTGCGCGATGATTTTGCGAGCATGCGCGAGGCGGTTCAGAGGCGATATAGCCGGTTGCAACAGGAGCGAAAACCGATGCCGAGCTTGATCCTGATTGACGGAGGGATCGGGCAATTGCACGCGGCAGCGCAGGCGCTTGACGAGTTCCAGATCATCAATCAGCCGGTCGCGAGCATCGCGAAGAAAGAAGAAATTCTCTATGTGCTCGGACGCGAGCATGAACCGATTACGCTCGATCATCACTCGCCCGTTCTCCATCTGATCCAGCAGATCCGCGATGAGACCCACCGTTTTGCGGTCACTTTTCACAGGCAGCGCAGGTCAGCCGGCCGCATTCGCACTGCGCTCACGGAAATTCCCGGCGTGGGCGACCGGACTGCGCAAAAACTGCTGAGGCGATTTGGAAGCGTTACCCGCCTGCGCCAACTAACCGTCGAGGAACTCGCCGCTGAAATTCCGCCGAACCAGGCACAGCGCGTATTTGACGCCCTGCGCGAGGGATCAATCTGACCCCGGCCGGCGGTTTGCCAGCATGGAACCTCCCCACGTTTGAGCGGCCGTTGCGGAGTACCCTTGAGGTAGCAGCGTTGGACCTGCTCGAGTGTCGCTCGGGCAGCCTATGCCTGCGAGGAAGCGCCATGAAGCGCAAGTACTGGTGGGTCTTCGGTTCGCTGCAGCTACTGGGCCTTCTCGCCGGTGCCGCAGGCCTGTATGTACTCCAGGACCCAATTTTCCTGGGAGGATCCCTGCTTTTGCTACTGCCTGGAACCCTGTTTTCCTTCCCGCTGTCTACGCTCGGGCACACGGGCACACGTTGGCCGATCTGGACCATGTATCCGATCGCCGTGGTCGTAAACGCGCTTTTCTTTGCGATTGCGGCGCTGCTGGCAGCCAGATTCCGAAAATCTGGCCGAGATACCCGCGCTAGGCGTTCGCTCCCAGGGTTGGCACGGGACCGACGGCTTTAGGAATCGCCGCCGTGGCTGGCAGTGTGATGGATACCGTGGTACCGGAAGCGTCTGAGTGAAAGCTGATCTTACCGCCCAACTGACCGACGCGCTCGCGCATGCCGCGAACGCCGACACCGGAAGCGCCCGACTGGATTTCCGCAAGTTTTTCGGCTGACATTCCTTTCCCAGAATCCTGGATCTTGATCGAAACGGTGCCGCTCGAGAAAGTAAGAGTAATGGTTGCTGTCTTGCTCCCCGAGTGGCGGTGAATGTTGGTCAAGCACTCCTGCACGGCCCGGAAAACCACCAATTCCGCATCTCGAGAAAACCGTTCGAGGTTAGGAGGCAAATTCAGGCGTATCTTCAGTCCACTGCGCTCGGTGAGACCCTCGACGTACCACTTCAGGGCCGCCGAAACACCGGCTTCATCAAGCAGGGGCGGGTGGAGCAGATAGGATGTTGTGCGTATCTCCTGCGTCAGCTGCTCAACGATCTTTTGCGCCTCTAGAATCTGTTCCCGCAACCGCGGATTCCCTTTCGCACTGAGTTCTGAGGCCTTCACCAGGTTCATGCCGAGGACAGTCAATGTCTGACCGGCGCTATCGTGGAGTTCTCTTGCGATGTGTCTGCGTTCTTCATTTTGAAGATGCATGAGACTTCGTGAAAGAGACTGGACGGTTTCGGCCTGTTGCACAATTTCTCGATTGCGCTCTTCCAGTTCTCTGGTGCGAACGCGCACTTCAGATTCGAGCGATTCGGCGAGCCTGCGGAAGCGCTCCTCGGCGTTGGAGCGTTCGATCGCGCTCCATATTCGCTCCGCGACTTCAACCAGCAGTGTCACCTCAGCAATGGAAAACTTGTGTGCACGCCTGTAATGTACGAACAGGATAGCTACCAAACGGCCGGCTTTAATGAGGGGAATATTGATCGAAGCGCCCACCTCGATAGCCCTATAGGCGGCTTTCTCGGAATCACCGAGAATCGGGTCGTTTGCGATATCGTCTCGTATGACGGTGCGACCCGCCCGCAATCCCTTCAGATACTCCTCACCATAATCCTGATAGCGGTATATGCCGTTGATTTGGGGCACGCCGTTCGCAAACTGTCTGGAAATCGCAACAGTCTCGCCGTCGCCTTGATCTTCCGTGTATCCGACGCGATTGGCTTTCAGGTATTCTCCGACCAGGATGGCCGCGGTTTCCTGAATCTCGATCGAATTCGCGAGCGGACGCAAAGCGTCGCTCAGAGTGAGCAGAAAGGCCTGTCTCTCCTCACTTTCGCGCAGCGAGATTTCGGCTCGCTTTCGTGGTGTGATATCGCCGATCAGGCCGGCCATGCGCTCGGCCCTGGAGCCGCCCGCAAACTGCACTTGAGCCGTAACCGAAATCCAGCGCTCTCGGCCATCTTCCAGGCAAATACGAATCTCTTGTTGCAGCTTCCCGTCACCCGCGGGATCGAGCGACCTCTTGACGCCCTCGGCGTATTTTGTCCGGTCGTCGGGGTGGATCATCCTGCCGAGGGCTTCGGCAAGCGTCAACTGGTCGGTGGATGACAGTCCGAAAATCTCCAGAACCCTCGCGTCGGCTTCGGTGCGATCCTCGCCCGGATGCCAATAGAACACCCCCATGTTCGAGGCCTTGAGCGAGATCTGCAGTTTGGTTTCGCTTTCGCGAACGGCCTTCCCTGCCTCGTTCCGAACATGAGCTAATTGCAGATGGGTTTGAACCCGGGCAATCAGTTCCCGGGCGCTGAATGGCTTCACAAGATAATCGTCGGCGCCGGCCTGCAGCCCCTCGACGCGCGACTCTTCTCCAGCTCTGGCCGAGAGAAGGATGAACGGAACGGTTCTGGTTTCAGGCCTGGCGCGTAACTCCCGGAGCAGCCCAAATCCATCCAGTTCCGGCATCATCACATCGCTGAGAACAAGGTCAGGCGTTTTCTCGGCTGCGGCTTCGAGCGCATCCCGGCCATTCGCAACGGCTTGTACCTCATAGCGTTCCGCCAGCAGGTGCATGAGATAGACGCGCATATCCGCGTTGTCGTCGGCGATTAGCACCCGAGACCTGGTCGTGTTCTCGGAAAACGACGGAGCAGGAACTGCCATCAAATCGTAATCCTTGGCGATCTCCGTCGTTGTGCCGATTGATCCTGACTCTGGCAGCCACCGCAGAGCCTCCTCGACAAACGGTGTGGCTCCGGTGGCAGTCGAGGACAACGGGCGATCTCCGCCCACCTGCCCAGACTCCAGATGATCCTGTCCGAGCGGGATGCTCACGATAAAGCTGCTGCCCTGCCCGGGTACACTTTCGACGCGCATCGAGCCGCCGTGGAGTTTCACGAGCTCGTGGACCAGGGCAAGGCCGATGCCGCTGCCTTCGTTCGTGCGGCTGCGCGTGTTGGGAACCCGGTGAAAACGATCGAACAGACGAGGGATCTCTTCTCCGGGAATTCCGACTCCCGTGTCACGGACACATAGCTCTGCGTTTCGCCCCACTTGACGGACGCTCACTTCGATTTCGCCGTCGAAAGTGAACTTGAAGGCGTTGGAGACGAGATTGAGAACGATTTTCTCCCACATGTCCCGATCCAGGTAAGCCGGCTCTTCTATCGGTTTGCAATTCACCACCAGCCCGATCCCGGCTCTGTCTGTTGCGGAGCGGAATACGCTTGCAAGCTCTTCGGTGAAGCTTGCGACGTCAGTCGCCTGGTAAACGGCCCGGACTCGGCCGGCTTCGATCCGGGAAAAATCGAGCAGTGTGTTGACCAATCGCAACAGGCGTGCGCCGTTGCGGTTTGCAAGTTCGAGATGTTCTTTGGCCGTAGGCGACAGGTGGGTTTGACTTCTTGCCAGCAGATCCTGAAGAGGGCCGAGAATCAAGGTGAGAGGAGTACGGAATTCGTGACTCACGTTGCTGAAAAACCGCGTCTTCGCGAGGTCAATCTCGGCGAGTGCTTCGGCCCTTTTTCTTTCTGCTTCGTACGCGCGCGCGTTCGCAATGCTGGCGGCAATCTGGCCGGCCACGAGATCGACGAAGCCCCTGTAGTCGGTATCGAGTTGCCGGTAGGGATTCAGTGCCGCGACGAAAACCCCGGCAGGGCGGTCCTGCCCTTGACTGGTGATGGGAACCAGGATTGCAGCCGACGGCGGTGAGTCCCAGGCACCGGAGGGAACCCGCGCGAATCTGTCGGACAATTTTTCGACAATGACCGAAGCATGCCCTTTCCATATTTCGCTGACGGGCCAAAGCTTGTCCGGTTCGTTAAGCGGAATCGATCTGGGCGCGGCAGCATGACCTGGTTCGACACCCGTCTGGCAGGCCAGCTCGGCCTGCTTCCCATCCTCACTGAACAGGTAGATCAGCGAAAACGGAAGGTCTTTTTGATTCCCACTCAGCGAGCGAACAATCGACGCGCATACCTGTTCTTCAGTAATGGTCTGGTTCAGTTCAGCAGCGAGCGACCGCAGTGTTCTCAGGCGGCGCTCACCGATGACCCGATCGGTTTCCTCCGAGACCACACAGAGGTTGCCCCTGACTTTGCCGTCGTTATCAGCCAGTGGGCTGTAGGAGAAGGTGTGGTAGGTTTCTTCGCGGTACCCGCTCCGCTCAAGGAACAGCAGCAGAGCTTCATCCCAGGTCGCTTCGCCACTGTCGAGCACCCTCTGAATTCTTGGTCCGATATCGTCCCAGATTTCCGCCCACACTTCGCGAGACGGTCTACCCAACGCCCAAGGGTGCTTCTTGCCCAGGGTCATGCGCGCGTACGCGTCGTTGTAGAAGAACGTCAGATCCGGCCCCCAGCCCATCCACATTGCAAAACGGGAAGTCAGCAGGACGCGAACCAGGGTCTTCAGACTCTCAGGCCACGCGTCCATTGGGCCCACAGGCGTTTTCGCCCAGTCGAACTCACGAACCAGGCGATCAAGCTTTGCCTCCGCTCCTGCGACTTCATCCGCGTTGGTAGAAGGATCGCGCTGAAGACTCCGATCGGTTTTGGAATCTACCTGGCCCGCGACTCGTTCGATTGTCGGCACGAGCTCTCGGGAGATCTGAGCCTTGGCCACAAACGCCTCGGCACCGACGGCAACAGCCTGATGTCGGGCGACCGAGGGATCATTCTGGGTAAGAATCACAACCTTGCAGTCAGGGAACCCCTTGAGAATGTGTCGTGTCGCCTCGAGGCCATCCATTCGGGGCATGGAGATGTCCATCAGAACAATGTCGGGCCTAAGCAATCTCACCTGCTCAATCGCCTGGATTCCGTCACCGGCTTCGCCACAGACACACCAATCCGAGCGGCCCGACAGCAGGGCTCGAATGCCTTTTCTGACGCCTTCGTGGTCGTCGACCAACAGCAGACGCAATGACAACACCGGCGCACTCCTCGTGGAGAAGGAGAAAGTTAAGCCCTTCCGTCCCCCGACGGTCGGGAAGTATATTGGAGTTTGACTTCGGGTTATACGGGCAGCCATACAGTGTTTACTGTATGGACTTGGCGTGGCATCGTAGACCAGATTCCGGCGCTCAAAACTTTATGGCACTTCGAGTTTTCATCGCAGACGATGCGCAGGCGATCCTCAGAGCGATCAAGGCGCTACTGGTAGCTGACTCGAGTGAGTGGTCGGTATGCGGCGAGGCCGCCGACGGCGATCAGGCGATTTTGCGGGCGATCGAGACAGTTCCCGACATCATCCTGCTCGATCTCTCGCTGCCTCAAGCTTCCGGCGCTTCTTCCGTGGCAACAAGGTTACGAGACGCCATCCCCACCGCAACAATCGTACTGATGAGCGCCCAGGAGCCCAGTGTTTTACGGCATCTTGCAGACTCGCTGGGAGTCGAATACTACGTGCCGAAATCCGAACTCGCAACCGAGCTGATTGCGATACTTAACAACATCGCTCGCAAGAAGCAAAATCTGCGCTAAAAGCACTCGTTTACATCGGAATTTCCACATCAATTGTGTGTGCCTTGCCCGTACTGGTAAGGCTATGCTACTCTGCAATTTGGAGGTGCGACATGAGCGATAACGTGGGTTCCAAGGTAAGTTTCTTTCTCGTCGGGTTGGGCATTGGTGCGCTGGTCGGAATTTTGTTCGCACCGAAATCGGGCGAGGAGACACGCGAGTATTTGTCTTCGAAGGCCGAAGAAGGCAGGGACTTCGCACAGAAGAAGGCTCGCGAACTGCGCGAGCGCGCCGAAGACCTGATCGAGCGCAGCAAGGAAATCATGGCCCGGCAGAAGGACGCCATCTCGACCGCCGTCGACGCCGGTAAAGAGACCTACAAACGCGAAGCCAAAATCTCGTAACGCACCGGGAGCCTCTCCATGTCGGGATGGCTTGAACTATTTATCGCCGTAGCTGCTGCCGCCATCGTAATTCAGATGGCGGTTCTGCTGGCTATGTTCATCCAGCTTCGCACGGCCATTGCGACGTTTACGCGTATCGCTTTGCAGCTGCAGGGGCGCTTGGATCCAATCCTCACCCGCACGAATCGCATTCTGGAAGACTCCGAGGAACGCATCGCCAGCATCATGGGCGACGGGGCCGAAATCGCGCGACTTGCGCGTGGCCAGGCGCAAAAGGTTGATCGCGTCCTGACCGACATGGCTGAGCGATTGCGCATACAGGTAGTTCGCGCGGACCAAATCCTGACCGGAGTGCTGGAAGTGATTGAGGAAACGGGCACGACTTTCCGCTCGAAGGTGTGGAAGCCCGTGCGTCAAGCATCCGCGATCCTTAAGGGCATCAAGGCAGGACTGGAATTCATCCGCAGCGGCCGGCGGCCCGAACCCGACTCTGTGACACAGGACGAAGAGCTCTTTATCTGACACCGCACAAGCGGTTTACCTCTTGTTTCGTTTCCCTTCAAAAGGGTTGTCTCGTCCGATCGGTCAAGCGACTTTTTCGAAGAACGTCTAGTTTTGCGGGCTCCCTTTCGTCTTAGCCTGTATTCCTGTTTTAGGACTCTTCCCCCCCAAACCTTTCGAGCACCATCAACAGTGATGCGTGTGTGAACCAGATGAAGACAGTCCGGCGGCAGCCAACCGATGGCCGGGAAACCAAATCAGCCTTTGAGCTAGGGACGCGTTAGGCTGGGTCCGGATTATTAATATGGTAATATCCGAGCTTCTCAGGAGGCCGCAATGGTTCGGGCCGCCCTCATCGCTTTTCTCGCTGTGCTCTGCCCTATTGTACTGATCTCTCAGACGTCACTTCAGTACGGGGGCACTCGCCAGGTTCTGGCCCAGGATGGCGGAACGCGACAGGTTCTCGAAAGCATCGTCGTGCCGCCGAAGCCGAACTCGCCTTTCGTTACGACTCTTCATACCGAGTGGGTGCGCGGATCCTCGGATAACGGAACCATTACATTTGTGAATAACCGGCGTATCGCTCGCGACAGCTCGGGGCGCATTTATCAAGAGCGTTGGTTCTTGGTCCCGAAGAACGGGAGTGTCGATTCGCAAATGAATGCCATACAGATTTCGGACCCGAGCGAGCACACTCTCTATACCTGTTTGCTGCTGGTCTCGCCAAAGGTTTGTACCTTGACTACCTACTCGCCCACCACTTCGACGGTTTACAGTGTTGTCGGGCCACCCGTAGGGCCATTGCCGAATAACGCTGGATACGTCACTCGTGAGGATTTAGGCCATCAAACACTTCTGGGTGTGGACACGGTCGGCTCGCGTGAGATCGTAACGTACAACCCCGGAGTGATTGGCAACGATCGGAAGATCAATCTTACGCGCGAATATTGGTATGCGGAGCAACTGGGAATCGACTTGCTCTCAAAGCGTTCAGACCCGTCTTTTGGCGACCAGATCTTTACGGTGACCGAAATAAACCTGTCCGAACCCGATGTTCACCTTTTCGACCTGCCTCAGGGGTTCAAGGTTGTGGATCACCGCCAGTCCGATCCGCCAGCCGTTGATTGAGTCTCTCCAAATACTTGCGACATGCCCTGACAGAATCCAGAAGCGCCCCGCGAAGGCTTGGCGCGCCGTCGCCGATTTGATCTTCAGCTTTGAGCGGTCATTTCAGAAAACTGCCAGTGTTATGAAGAACGGTGGGGCGTACGTCGATGGTAGAGCAACGGACACGTTGAACTTTCACTGGGAAACCGCAACGCCAGCCTTAGAGGGAAGCTATCCAGCCTCCGCCCAGAACCTGCTCGCCTGAATAAAACACGGCTGCCTGGCCCGGCGTGATCGCGCGCTGCGGCTCCGAAAAGGTGATGCGCGCGGTAGTATCTCCAAGCGCTGTGATTTTTGCTTCGGCGGGCTCGTGCCGATTGCGAATCTTCACGCGCGCCTGGACGGGTCCGTTGGGCACGGCAAACGGGATCCAGTTGACGTTGTGAACCTCGCAGACCGAGCTGCGAAGTTCGATGTCTTCACCGACCACGAGGCGGTTGTTCTCGCGATCGAGTGCAACCACATACATCGGACGCCCTTCGGCTAGACCAAGCCCGCGGCGCTGCCCGACCGTGTAGTTGTGCAAGCCATTGTGTCGCCCGAGAATCTCGCCAGAAGTCCCCGCAATGTCGCCGGGTTCGCCCAATTTCAGTTGGCTGTTCTCGCCGTCCGCCCCAGCTCCCTGCTCCCGCAAATAGCTTTCGATAAAACGCACGTAGCTGCCCGACGGCACGAAGCAGATCTCCTGACTTTCGGGCTTGTCGGCAACCGGAACGGCGAGGCGGCGAGCGATGTCTCGCACTTCCTGCTTGGTCATCTCACCGAGTGGAAAGTCCGCACGGGCGAGCTGCGCCTGCGTCAATCCGAACAGAAAATAGGTCTGATCCTTGGTCGCATCCACCGCGCAAAGAAGCTCGTAGCGCCCCGTTTCCTCGTTGTGACGGACGCGGGCGTAATGGCCGGTGGCAATCCGTTCAGCGCCGATCTGGCGCGCGGTCGCAAGCAGCTGCTCGAACTTGACGTCGTTGTTGCAGCGGGTGCAAGGAATCGGCGTACGGCCTGCAAGGTAGTCCTGAACGAAGGGGCGAATGACGGTCTGCTCAAAGGCGCGCTCGAAATTGATTACATAAAACGGAATCCCCAGATGCTCGGCTACGCGGCGCGCGTCGTACACATCGTCGAGCGAGCAGCAGCGGTGTTGCTTGGGGCCGTCACCTTGAAGCTCGGGCAGGCGCCGCTGATTCCAGAGCTGCATCGTGAGCCCGACGATTGACTGGCTGCGCTCGTGCAAAATTGCAGCGACGGTCGAACTGTCTACGCCCCCGGACATCGCAACGGCAACTGTGTTTGCGGTCGCAGCTCCGGCCCGCGGAAATGACGCGGCCTCCTGGGTCGATTCCAGCTGGTCGAAACTTGGCATCTGGGAGACGTCGCTCATCGCGCGGGCATCGCTGCTGCGGACTCTTGCTCGCGTGGAGAGAGCGCGCGAATGCGTTCGACAACGGCGGGAATGAGCTCAATCGCGCGGTCGATTTCGGCGATGGTCGTCGGCCGACCGAGGCTGAAACGAAGACTGGAACGCGCGTTGTCGTGTGAAAGTCCGGCGGCCAGCAGCACGTGGGAGGGCTCGGTTGATCCCGACGAGCATGCCGCGCCGGTCGAACATGCAATTCCCTGCAGATCGAGAGCAATCAGAAGCGCTTCGCCACCGGCGCCCGGAAACGACAAGTTTGATGTGTTCGGGACGCGGTGGCCGCGATCGCCATTGATCAGAATGTTCGGAATTCGATCAAGGAGATTATTTTCTAGGCGGTCACGCAGCCCGGAGATGCGCGAACCATCTTCGGCCAGGAATGTTCGCGCTAGTTCCGCGGCCTTGCCCAGAGCGACGATACCCGGAACATTCTCGGTGCCTGCACGGCGGTCACGTTCGGCATGCCCGCCCCAAAAACGTGGCGCGATGTGTCTTCCCGAGCGAACGTAGAGCGCGCCAACGCCCTTGGGGCCGCAGAACTTATGCGCGGAGATCGAAAGCAGGTCAACTTCGAGCTTGGTCACATCGACCGGAATCTTTCCCGCCGACTGTACGGCGTCTGAGTGGAACAAGACTCCCGCTTCAGCTGCGATGCGTGCGATTTCTTCGATCGGCTGGATTGTGCCCAGCTCGTTGTTGGCGTGCATCACGGTAATCAGAACCGTCTCGGGGCGCAGCGCGCGGCGAATGTCTTCGGGGTCAACGATGCCTTGAGAACCGCGGCTCGTAGAGACGGGGACCACGGTAACGTCGACGCCCTGGCGCGCGAGTTCCTCGCAGCTATGAAGGATGGCATGGTGCTCAATCGCCGTGGTGATTACGTGTTTTCGAGGCTTGGTTGAGGCTGCGACGGCACCAAAGATTGCGAGATTATCGGCCTCGGTGCCTCCACTGGTGAACACGACCTCGCTCAGCTTCGCGCCGATCAAGGCGGCGACCGATTCGCGCGCACAGTCAACCGCAGCGCGGGCGCGCTGGCCCGCGGAATGGACCGAGCCCGCATTGCCAAAGTTGTCGCCAAGAAACGGAAGCATGGCTTCAAGGACCCTGGGGTCCACGGGTGTAGTCGCGTTGTAGTCGAGGTATACGCGCATCTAGGAGGCTCGCATCATCGAGAATAGCGGCTGCCGCGAGGGCGGTCAAGGCTGGGTCTTCGATCGGACCAAGCGAGATTGAGAAGTTGATCTGCTCGCGGGCAGGGATTGGTGTGTTCTACGAACGAAGGCCGAAGACTCGTTCTGCGTTGGTTTGATAGAGCTTTTTCTTGTCGGAGGCGCTGATTGGCAGGTCATCGGTGACCTTCACCTCCGCAGGAACAAACTGGTAGGGATAGTCCATCGCGTAAAGCACGCGATCCATGCCGAGCACTTTCTGGCAGTAAAGGATCGGCGGTTCCCAGGCCATGCCGCTCGTCGTGACCCAGACATTTTCGCGGATATACTCGCTCGGTTTCTTTTCGAGCTTCCGGACATTGGGATACCGGCTGGAGGCGACGTTTGCCCGATGGAAAAAGTCGATCCGAAACAACCAATAGGGGAGGCCTTCGCCCAGGTGTCCGACGACCATGCGCAGCTTCGGGAAGCGGTCAAAGACGCCACTGAGAATAATCCGCAACAGATGCAGGCTGGTTTCGATGGCGAAGCCGTAGATGGCCCCCTCGAGTCCCCAGTCTGCAAACGGCGTGTACATTCGGGCGGACGGCGTGCTCGGGTGCAAGTAGATTGGAACATCGAGCGACTCTGCGGCCGCGAAGATGTCCCAGAATTTCGGGTCGTCGAGGTACTCGCCGTGCGTGTGGGAGTTGATGATGGCACCCTTCAACCCCAGTTTCCGCACTCCCCGGTCCAGTTCCTTCGCCGCGGCCGCGGGATTCTGCGGCGCAATCGCCGCCAGGCCCGAGAACCGATCGGGGTACTTTCTGATGGCCTCCGCCAGCTGATCGTTGCATGAAATTGCCAGGGCGGCGCCTGTCTGGGCGTCGAAGACCTGCACGCCCGGGTTCGTCAGGGACAGGATCTGCCGGGCGATGCCGGATGAGTCCATGTCACGAATGCGCTGTTCGCCGATGTCCTGTACCCGGGAGGCGATGCCAATCGAGCGGGGGTTTTGGCCGAGAAAGTATCCCCACTGGTCCACAAATCCCTGATCGAGATTCCCGCCCTTTTCAATCATGGCCTTCCATCGGCCGAGCAGTTCAGGCGGAGCGAAGGCTTCCTCGGTCGCAATTCGCAGGTACGCCGGCTTATGGTCGCGCTTGGTTTTTTTCTTCGGCACTATGTGAACATCCTCACTCGGCGAGGCCCATGGCTTTCGCATATGCCGCGCGGACCTCTCGGGGCTGGCCGGCCTGAAACACGTAGTCGCTCAACTGGCCGCCTCCCAGCGGATGCCTGGCCAGCTCTTCCAATGACAGCCCTTCGATAAGGTTTTTCCGATCGGCGATCGGCAGATCGATACAGCGGTTAAGCTCCGGATTTCGAATCGTCGCCTTGGGGTCTTCGCCGCGAGCGATCGCGTCAATGTCCTTCAGAAAGCGCTGGCGCATCATGATGATGCCTGCGTCACTTGTGCCCAAGTGCTCGTTCGTGCGGTCGGCAACTATTCCCTGCCCTACCCAGGCGACGAAATCCTGATTCATGACGTGGCTTGAGATCAGGCGTCCGGTATCCGGGTCGAGCACCGGGCCGCGCCATGCCGGGATCTGCTCCTGCACATAGGGCTCTCGGCCCTTGGGAACGCGGCTAAAGCACCAGGTCACGCTGAGCGTGTTCTCGTCATCAATGGGCACGCGCCATTCGAAGTGGTCGCCGGTAAACAGTGCGTTGGGCCAAAGGCACACGCGCCCGACCTTCCACATGGGGTCCTCTTCGCTCATCCCTTCGCGAATGCGGCGATAGACAATGCCGTAATCGAACTCTTCAAACGCCAGCTTCAGATGCCGGGGCGAATACGGGCCGCCCTCGTCCTTCAGCCGCACGCTCCAATTCATGTGCATCCACTCAAAATGAAGTGGATCAACGGAGTTTTCCTGGCACTGCAGCCAGTTGCAGGGAACATTTGCAAAGACGATCTGAACAAACCCGTTTTTCCAAGTAAACGGCTCCCAATTCGGCACAAGAGGAGCAGGTTCCGGTCCCAAATAGGCCCAGATCAGGCCGGCTAGTGTCTGGACCGGGTAGGCGGTGATACGTATTTTCTCGTGGAATCGCGCCTCGGGTTGCGCGACGTCCTCGTAGGGCTGCTCAAGGCAGCGGCCGTCCCGATCAAATAACCAGCCGTGATAGTTGCAGCGCAGGCCGCATTGCTCGACGAATCCATAGGACATATCGGCGCAGCGATGCGGGCAGTGACGGCCAACCAGGCCGAATGTGCCGCTCATGTCTTTGTACAACGTGAGGTCCTCGCCCATCACGCGTACGGGCTTGATGGACGTGGACTCAAACTCGCTCACTGCCGCGACAGGCATCCAGTAACGGCGCAGGAGATCGCCCATCGGGGTGCCGGCTCCCACGCGGGTGAGGAGCTGGTTCTTGGATTGCTCAAGCATAAGACTCGGCGGGATTCTAACCCAACAGTTGTCAGGCACCAAAGCCGAAGTCCCAGACTAAGCCGCGTGAAACATTTAGGGGGCAAACGGCGTATCTTGCTCGTAGAGAGGTGCGGAATGGACCAACCAAGGCCACCGAGACATCATTCGTTTGTGGGGCCCATTATTTTGATCGTGCTGGGTGCCTTGCTGTTGATTTGGAATGTCTATCCGGGCTTGAATCCCTGGCCGATCCTTTTTCGGTTCTGGCCGCTCATTCTGATCGTGATCGGGCTGGGAAAAATCTGGGATAGCTACTACGTCCACAGGCACATAGAGCGAGGCGACGCGTATGCCGAGCCGTGGATTTCAGGTATGGGAATTGCCTGGATCCTGCTGTTGATCTTCTTCGTTCTGGCGATGTGGCACGGACGAGGGCGATGGAACGACGACAACTGGAACGCCCCCTGGACGTGGCATGGCAGGAGTTTTTCCAATTCGGCACATGACACGCAGGCGGTTGAGCTTCAGGGTGCGACGTCGGCGGACATGGATCTGGAAATACCGGCGGGGGAGCTGACGATCGCAGGAGGCTCGAGCCGCCTGATGGACGCAGAGTTCCGGTATCCCCCGAGCCAGGGAAAGCCGAACGTGAATTACTCCGTTTCCGGCGGTCGCGGAGAGCTGCGCGTAGACCAGAATGAGAACTCGTGGCACACCCATTTTGGAAACGAGGACAACGACTGGGACATGCGCGTTGCGAACGAAGTCCCGCTCGATTTGCACGTGCAGATGGGTGCCGGCCACACGAGCCTACGGCTCAATGGCGTGAATGTGAAGAATCTCGATGTTCACATGGGCGCGGGCCAGCTGGATCTCGACCTGAGCGGCGGAAGAAAGACCAGTCTCGATGGAACGATTGAGGGTGGCGTAGGACAAGCGACTGTCTACCTGCCAAAAGACCTCGGCGTACATGTGGATGCCAGCGGCGGAATCGGCTCAGTGAGCGCACGCGGCTTCAAGCAGGACGGAGACTCTTATGAGAACGAACTGTACGGCAAGACGCCCACCAGCATTGAATTGACCATTCACGGCGGCGTGGGATCGATCCGACTCGTCAGCGAGTAGCCGGGGTCGATCTATCAGTAGACGCTCAAGTTAGCTCCTTACCACCCAGGCTCCCCGGGTTACCGGGCCCGTCAACTCATACCCCGAAACGGCCTCCTTCAGGTGAAGCCATGCGTTACTGAATCGCGCCAGATGCGACGGATGGCTTTGACAGACGGACAGGGGTCCGTTAGCGTCGAACTCAGGGGCGTGGCTTTCCCTCCGCATGCCCGGAAGTTCATAGGAGCCAACCTTGGCGCGGCCCATCATTACACTGACAACGGATTTCGGCACCAACGACCACCTGGTCGGAGTCATGAAGGGCGTCATCCTCACCATCAACCCGGAAGTCAACATCGTCGACATCACGCACAGCGTCCTGCCCTACGACCTGCTGGACGGAGCGCTCGCGATCGGACAGGCCTACAAGTATTTTCCGCCGAAGACGGTCCACCTGGTCGTCGTGGACCCGGGCGTGGGAACCGAACGTCGACCGATCCTGGTCGCCGGAGACACGCACTATTTCGTGGCGCCTGATAATGGCGTGCTTTCATCGGTATACGACCAGTCGGAGTCGCTCTACGTCTGGAATATCATTTCGGAGCACTATTTCCGGCAACCGGTGAGCAAGACGTTTCACGGACGCGACATTTTCGCGCCGGTGGCATCGTGGCTTACCAAATCGTGGCAATCATCTGCATTCGGCGAAGCGATTACCGATTTTACCCGCTTCGCCTTGCCCAAACCCAAGACGGCGGGCAATACGATCAAGGGTGTGGTCCTTCGCGTGGATCCGTTCGGAAACCTGATCACCAACCTGCGTGCCGAAGACGTGCCGGCATTCGCCTCAGCTGACGGGAAATTCACGATCCGCGTCGGGAATGCGGCGGTGACGAAGCTGGCGGCGACCTTTGCGAACGGAGCCGCAGGCGAAGTGATTGCATTTATCGGATCGGGCGGGTATCTGGAGATTGCCGTTAACAAGTCCAACGCCTCAAAGACGCTGGGTTTGGGTCGCGGAGCGGAAGTGACCGTTGAGGTAGGCTAAGAATCAGGCAAGGACCCGCCGCTGGCTACACCGGGTTTCGCAACAAAACATTCCAGCACTTCAGTGGATCTTGGCCGCAGATAACACCCATTCCTGCAACAAGCCCTTAGCGGGCCAGTGACGTCACAATCAAATACGAACGCATGCGGGGATCCATCCAGTCGCGCAGAGCGTCGCCGAGAAGATTGAACGCCAGCACGGCAACCATGATCGCAAGTGCAGGGAAAATGACCATGTGCGGAGCATCGAAAAGATGGCTGCGCGCGTCGTTGATCATCGCTCCCCAGCTTGACATTGGCGACAGCACGCCCACGCCGAGAAAACTGAGCGTGGACTCGGCCAGGATCGCGCCAGCCATGCCAATGGTCGCCTGCACAAGCACCGGCTGAAGAATATTGGGCAGCAGATGCCTGAGGAGAATGCGGGCGGGCGAAGCTCCCAATGAACGCGCCGCGAGCACGTACTCCATCTCCTTGGCCTGCAGAATTTGCGCGCGAGCGAGCCGGGCGTACCCCGCCCATCCGGTCACAATCAAGGCGACGATCACTTTACCGATCCCGGGCCCGAGAAAGGCAGCGAAGGCGATCGCGAGAAGAATCCCGGGAAACGACAGGAATGCGTTGATGACCACAATGTTCACGACATTATCGATCCAGCCTCCGCAATAGCCGGAGAGGGCGCCAATCGCAAGTCCCACGAGGCCCGCTCCCAGGACCACGCAGATCCCGACCAAAAGAGAAACACGTGCGCCGTACAGTGTGCGCGAAAGCATGTCGCGACCGAGTTCGTCGGTGCCCATCCAGTGAGACGCACTGGGACCCGCCAGACGTGCGGGCAGATTCTGCACGTTAGGATTGGCAGGCGAGAGCCACGGCGCGGTGATGGCAAGGACGATGAGCGCGAGTGACAAAGCAAGACCGATGCGCCCGGTGCCGCTTCTGCGTAGAAATTCGCGCAGTCCGCTCATCGAAGGCGCACCCGCGGGTCCACCAGCGCGTACACCGCATCCGTCAGCAGATTCACGCAAACATACGACACGGCGATCAAAATGACGCACCCTTGCAACAGTGGATAATCCCGAGCGCCGATTGCCTGGACAGTCAGGCGACCGATTCCCGGCCAGGAAAAAATGGTCTCGGTCACAATTGTGCCAGCAAGCAACGTTCCGAACTGCAGGCCGAGAATGGTCAGGATCGGGATCAGCGCGTTACGAAAGGCGTGACGGAACAGCACTGCGGAAGGTGAAAGACCCTTGGCGCGCGCGGTGCGGACATAGTCGCTCGACAACTCTTCGATAACGGAAATGCGGACCATGCGCGTCAGGATGGCAGCGAGGGCCGCTCCCAACGTGATGGCGGGCAGAATCAGATGCAGCGGGCCCCCGCGTCCGGAGACGGGCAGCCATCCGAGAAGCACGGAGAAGACCAGAATCAGCACCGGGCCGAGGGCGAAATTCGGGACCGAGAGTCCAAGGAGAGTGAAAAAACTCACAGCGCGGTCCGTTGAAGTTCCCCGCGTTTCTGCCGCAAGCAATCCGGCGGGAATGCCGATCGCGATGCAAACCAGCAGCGCTACGATCGCAAGCTCAAGCGTGGCCGGATAGTGCGAGAGCACCACCCGCGTCACAGGTTGGTGGAACCTGAACGACTCACCGAGATCGCCGCGAACAACGCCCGCAAGATAGTGCCGGTATTGTGCGAGCACGGGTACATCCAAGCCGAGTGAATGGCGAAGCTGCTGCAAATCCTCGGCTCGCGCGCCTTCGCCGAGCATCTGCTGCACGGGATCGCCAGGAACGATATGAGCCAGCATGAACACCAGTGTGACGATGAGCCAGAGCGCGGGGATGGAAAACAGAAGGCGCAGCGAGATGTAGCGGATCATTTGCGGCGGCGCCCCTTGGCAGGGCCGGCCGGAGCCAGATGCTCGACCGCAACCGGCGTGGCAGGCACGCTGGAATCAGAAGGCGGCGCGACGGCAGCAGCCGGAGCCTGAAGAGCTTTGATTTTCACACGCGACACGCGGCGGCGTTCCATTTCCATTACGGTGAAGCGATACCCGTCGGACTCAAAGCTTTCACCTCCGCGAGGGATAAACCCGAGCCGGCTCAGGACGAAGCCTCCAACGGTTTCATACGATGAGTCGTCGGCGAGTGTGATGTTGTACTGCGCCGCCAAGTCGCGAACCTTGATGCCCGCGTCGAAGATCATGCCACCGTCGGGAAGTACCAGAGGTCGCTCAACCACGTCGAACTCATCGTGAATTTCGCCAACCATCTGCTCCAGGATGTCTTCCAGTGTGACCAGGCCAAGGATACTTCCAAACTCGTCCACCACCATGGCCAGGCCCGTTCGGCGCGTACGGAATTCGACTAGAAGTTCGCTTGCGGGCTTGGTCTCCGGGACGATGAGCACGTCGCGGAGGACGGTTCGCAGGTGAAACTCCTGGCCAGACGCTGGTTCGGCCGAGCGGGTCGTGCGATCAATCAGAATCCAGATAACGTCCTTGATGTGCACGAATCCGAGGATGTGATCAAGCGAACCGTCGTATACCGGAAGCCTGGAACGCTGCGTCGTGGCAAACATCCGCATGGTGTCTTCAAGAGTTGCCGATGCGGGCAGCGCGTGCATATCCGGACGCGGCACCATCAGCTCATGTACCTGGACCTGGCTCAGTTCCATGGCGTTCTGAATGAACTGAGCTTCGCTCGCCGGAAGCAGGCCGTGGTCGCGCGCCTGCTGAATCATGACCTGCAATTCCTCGGCGGAATGCACGAGCGTATGACTATGGGGAGCCACCACGCCGAGCGCCTTGACCATTCTTTCGGCCGTGCCGTCGAGCAGGTCGATCGCCCAGCGAAACGTGTTCAGGAACCAGTGAAACGGCCGCGCGATTAGCAGCGCGACTCGCTCGGCATATGCCAGGCTGAGACTCTTGGGCACGAGTTCGCCGAAGATGACCTGCAGGACGGTAAGGAGGCCGAAGACAATAACCAGGGCCACGCCGTGGGCGACGATTGCGGCCCATGGACGCGCCACAAGCTCGACAAACGGTCGGACAATTGCGGCGAGCGTGATTTCGCCCAGGTAGCCGAGGGACAGGCTTGCTATCGTGATGCCGACCTGCACGCCGGAAACGACTCGGCTGAGATCGCTCACAAGCAGTTCGACGATTTTTGCGCGCGGATCGCCCTTCTCGACGAGCTGGCGAACACGGGAAACCCTGACGGCCACAAGCGAAAACTCCGCAGCGGCGAAAAAGGCGTTCATCCCGATCAGGAAAACGATGCCGAATACGTGCAGCGCGCTCATCGCCCGAAGTTCTTCACCTCGCTTGATCCATCATTGAAAGGATTCTAACAAGACAGGCTCGGCAAAGGGAGAAATCCAGGACGAGAAGGTCACCGCGAGGCAGCCTGCCTCGGTCCGGCACCTGCTTTCCTGCTCCTGGTTCGTCAGGCATCCATCTATGGGAGAGGGGCTCGGCGAGGGTGGGCATAGTACGCCGCATGCAGCGCGTCTTGCTCCTGCTGCATGCACGCGTTTTGCGGGAGAGAGATTCGTGCCACTATCGTCTCCGCGTTTGTACGGGTGGAGTCTAGACCGATCACCGGCGCGCAGTGTTCGTTCAGTTTCGCCCACAACAGGTAATCCAGCTTCTCAAATGCCAGTAGTTTAGCCCGGCCTTGGGAATCAACCTTTATGACGCCGCAGCAATTTCCCGCGATATCCTCGCGATCTTTCTGCGTCAGGAAGACATAGGCGCCGACGACTGGTTTGCCCTCCGCGTCGAGCACCTGCACGTCGAAGAATCGTGGCTTCAGAACACGATGTATCTGAATGTCGATCCCCTTAATCTCGTCGTAGTTGACGACTGTGATTGGCGTGGCACCGCCCTCCGATTCAGCCGAAGGATAGTAGGTGGCTAGCAAGGGTACCCTATCGGTTGCGGGCTCGTCGTAATTCACGACGATGAGGTACTTTCCGGGCTTCACGTAGAGCGAATACGTCCCATCATTCTCGGTTAGCTCCTTGGGATAATCGAGCGGAACCTTGCGATTGGCCGGGATGGCTCCGATCCAAGCGAGCCCGATCGGCTTCCCCCCTGCATCGGTCAGCTTGCCCTGAATCGTACCATGCGGAAAGTGCACCGGATCACGGCTGAACTTGGCCCAGTCATATGAGATCTCTTGCGTCGAGACATTTTCAACTGCGCTCAACACAAAACGCACGCGCCAGCCATTCATATGGCCAAAGCCAAACCCGTGTTCTCCGGTGTAGTCCACACGACCGGTCATGGTGGCTGAGACTTTATACTTTGGCGGCCCACTGGCGCCTTCAAATTCCAAATCTTCGTCTCGCGGATACACCACTGCATCCATGGCGTCATCGTATTGTTTCATATTTCCGTCTTCGACAAGAAAAACGGGATTCTGACGCTGTAGTCCAGCGTCGTTGCCCTCAAGTCGAGCCGGTGAATCTTTCTTTGGAGCTATTTCAAGCCAAGGTCCGTCGCAGGAACCCCCTGCCGCATCGGAGATCGTCGCGGCTTCCGGACCGGTCTCCAGGGTCGCCCGCAGTTTCACGAGGCGGCCCGAAAAGGCAGATGGGTCGGCCATTACAGCGCACACTGTGGTCGAAATTGGTTCTTGTGCCCAAATCGGGGTGGACCCTAAAAATCCGAGACTCACAAACAGGGCAATGAACGAATTACGCATCGGCTGGTTGCTACCCCGGTTCAACTTGGCTGACTGGATATATGATGCCGCATCAGCTCGCCATGAACACGAAAATCGGCTTTCATTTTCGCTTCTGATTTGGTCTCAAGAGGGCTCACTTCGGCCTTCGAACCAGAGCCATTACGCGGTTGCTCGAGGAGCTGCGGCTATTGCGACAGCTATGTTCCGGGTCTAATCCTGTGTTCCTCGGAAATTCATGGTCCGGGGTCCCTATTCGAATGCCGCCGGGGCCTGCTTGCGCCACGAATCAATAAGGGAATCTACTGGAGTTCCCGCAGCTTTGCGGGTACTTGCTCTGGCGATGCGTGCAACAGTTCCAGGAATACCGCGTTCGTCCAGCCGAATCCGGTGACGTTCTGGCTGTATCCCGCGACGATATGCGTCACCGAGGATTGCGTGACGACGTCGTATTTTTCCCGGATGGTGTGATCGCGCCGGAAATTTAGAAGAATCATCGCCAGAAATTTGGAGGTAATCCGGTCAGCATCCGCGTCGTATCCGTAGCGCCGCAACCCCTCAATGGCCAACAGGTGGATCGGAGCCCATCCGTAGGGATAGTCCCATTGCGCCTCGGTCTTCGTCCGGCTCATGGCCAGACCGCCGGCTTGTTCAAATAACGGCAGGTTTCGCTCGACCGCTTGGGCCTGTTCCTTCGATGCCAGACCGACCCACAGAGGGTAATAGGCAGCGGCGTACTCGTAGGTGGATTGAGCAGACTTTGCGAAGTTGTAATCGAAAAATAGCCCCCGATCGCTGTTCCACAAATACTTGACCATCCTTGCACGCCGCAGCTCTGCCTTCTGCGCCCACCCGGAAGCCTCATCTGGGCGACCGAGCAAGCGGCTCATCTGCTCGAGGTCCTTTTCGGTTTTATACAGGAGACTGTTCAGGCATACCGGAGCGAAGCGGTGCGTATCGGCACTATAAGGACCAAAGCGAAACGAGACGTCAAATCCCGATTCGCGCATGCTGCGATCGCCTTTGTAGAAGTCCGCGGTGAGCGAAAACCGATTTTCCAGCGAGCAATTTACCTTGGATCCTTGAATCGATTCGGGTTTGCAATCCGGAAGCTCGTAGACATCGCCTATAGTCAGCGAGGCCGGGTGGTCTGCGGTCTGGCGGACCAGATGCGGGCTGTTTTCACCTTCATGCGTCAGGAAATACTGCGCGACACCGCGGTAGTAATCGGAGGGATCATTCATAATTTCGGGAACCGGACCATCACCCTCATCGAAGTACCGGGACAAGCCTGTGTCTCCGGCTAGATGGGGCTCGCGATTCCATTGCTCGTAATCCTTGACTGCGAACCGATACCCCTTGTCGAGCCACGCGAGGTCGGATTGCCCCGAGGCCTTGTCTGCGTCGAAGACTGCCAGGATCATGGAAGTGAGAAAGGGCGGCTGCGAACGGCCGAGGTAGTAGGTGCGGTTAGCATTCAGGACGCCTCCGTAATGCTCGATCTCATAAAAGAAATTCTCGACCATTCCTTTGGCCAGATCACGGCGACGGTCGCGAAGTAGGCCGCGGATGATGAAATAGCTGTCCCAGCCGTACATCTCGTTGAACTGTCCGCCCGGGACCACGTATGGGTTCTCTAGATACAGCAACCCGTGCCTCTGAATCTGGCCGAGGGTTTGCTCGGAAATCGCGGCCGGAAGATGTTCGACATCGACATGGCATCGCTGCTGCATGTCGCTCAAACCAGCGAGGGCGCCCACGTCGGCGGGAAGGTACAACATCGGCTCACCCTCGGTTTTGACATCTTCGTATGTCTTGCAATCGGTGAGCGAGCGTTTCAAGTTTTCCCAGTCATCGGAGATGTATTGCAAGATGTCGGCAAGCGACGAGAACGATTGCTTTTCCCGTGAAGACTGTCGTTTAGCGTCCCCTGACGCGTTGCCGGTTTGGTTTGGCATAATCAGCAGACCTGCAGCAAACAGGGCTACGAGACGGGAGCACCCGATTCCCCGGAGCATGGTCGTACCACTTCCCTTTCCATTCGACGGCTAGCTCTACAATAAACTCGTTTTGGCCCACGCAAAAATGGAGAAACAAAGGCGCGCGGGCGGGGCGACCTAAGACAGCTTCAAATCACGGGCAGCCCGTCTGAAAAATATCGCTGATCCCGGGGAGCGGAGTCAACAGCTGACGGATTCCGAAATGGTCTGAACTCGAGCAAGGCCCCGGAAGTTGGCAAATTTTGATTTTCCAGACGCGCTCGGTTATGCTCGCGTCGCAAAGGGCGCCAGGTTTAGCCACTGGCCTACGACTCCGATGGAAATCCCTGCAATCGCCTCCTCCTCACAAACAGGTGCGATCGCAGCACCGGTTCGCCCGGATTTGCGCTGGAAATTCCTCTGGGCCCTATCGCTATTGGTTCTTGTATTTTGCATTAGCGCCTATCTTCTTCGTTACGAGCTGCGCAGCTATGTCTTCCTGACTCAATTTCTAGATCCGAGCGCATCCGGACTGCTGGTGGGCATGGAAAGGCACGAGTTCGATACGCAAGAGGTCACGCTAACCACGGCACAGGGTTCTGTGCGAGCGCGGCTCTATACGCCGCGCGGCCTTGTGCGCACTCCGGGCATGGTCCTAGTTCACGGGATTCACCACCTCGGCATCGACGAGCCTCGCCTCGTGAACCTTGCTCGCGCCGCTGCCAGCAACGGTTTTTCCGTGCTGACCCCCGAGGTTTCGGCTCTTGCGGACTATCACGTCGATAGCGCATCGATTGGCACGATCGGGGAATCCGCTGCCTGGTTACAGCAGCGGCTCGGCACCGGCCAGGTCACGGTAGTGGGAGTGAGTTTCGCAGGCGGACTTTCTCTACTTGCCGCGTGTGATCCGCGCTATGCGCCCCATATCCGCGCACTCGTACTGATGGGCGCCTACGACAACCTAGCAAGGGTTGCGCGATTTCTCGCCACCAGCCAGGCAGAATACCCAGACGGGCGGCGCGAGCCTTACCACGCGCACGACTATGGAGCTGCGGTATTTGTGTATTCGCATCTAGACCAGTTTTTTCCGGCCCAAGACCTCCTCGTTGCGCACGACTCCTTGCGCGACTGGCTCTGGGAGCGGCCCAGCGATGCCGAGGCACTCTTTCCGCAGTTGAGTCCCACGGCGCGCGCCACGATGGAGAGCCTTGTCACGCGGCAAATCGACCGTCTTCGCCCGAAGCTTTTGGACGTGATTCAAGCGGACGATTCACAATTGTCCGCGATTTCACCGGAGGACAAGCTCGCCGCGCTTCGTACGCCCGTTTTTATCCTGCACGGTTCCACGGACGATATCATTCCGTCCACGGAAACCCTCTGGCTGGAAAAGGAAATTCCAAAACCGTACCTGCGTGAGGCGTTGATTACTCCCGCGTTTTCTCACGTCGATCCCGACAAGCATCCGGTGTGGACCGATCAGTTTCGGTTGGTCGACTTCCTCGCCGGGGTCTTGCGAGCGGCGGATTAGACAGCCGAATCCCGGATTAAAAGTGAGTACCTATTGTGCAGGGTAGCTGCTGGCCGGTCGGGACTGCGCATGAGCCTCGCGGCAAAACGCGGGCAACGTATAAGGCCATTGTTGGGATTCTCTGACGTGCGCTAGAATGCTCGCGCGCACTAGCGAGACCAAGCGTTGCCAGAATTCGAGGCGAAATGAGCGGAGCGTCAAACAAGGCGGCTGACCCTCAGCGAAAAAGTGACTTCGAGAGGTCCCTGCTTCGGCTGGAAGAAGTCGTGAAGCGACTGGAAAGCACGGACCTTTCTCTCGACGAGGCGATGAAGCTTTTCGAGGAGGGCGTGAAGCTTTCGCGCGAATGCCAGAAGCAGCTCGAAGAAGCCGAAGGGCGCGTGGAAATCCTCCTGAAAAAAGCAGACGGCAAGCTCTCCGCAGAGCCATTCGAGCCAGAAGATGAATCCTCCTAGCGGCCATTGCTGCTTTGCTTTGTCGTCGGTCATGAACCAGAGGGATCCCCGCTCCATGTCCCGGTTCTTCAATCCTCTGGTTGGCCGGTCGAGATTCGCGCAGACGCAAGCATGAAACTCCCCGATTTTTATCAGGCCGACCTTGACGCAATCGAAGCCGTCTTGGAGGACTTGCTCCCACCGGAAGACACCGTCCCGCCCTCCATCCATCGCGCGATGCGCTACAGCGTGTTCGCGGGCGGCAAGAGAATTCGGCCGGTCCTATGTCTGGAGACGGCCCGAATGTTTACGGACAGCACAGACGGAGCGATACAGGTTGGCTGTGCGATCGAATTCATCCATACGTATTCGCTAATTCACGACGATCTGCCGGCGCTCGACAATGACGATCTGCGCCGCGGCAAGCCCACAAACCACAAGGTATTCGGGGAGGCAATCGCAATTCTGGCTGGTGACGCGCTGCTTACGCTCGCATTCCAGACACTTGCTTCAGCGACGATTGATCCGCAACGCAGGTTGAAAATCGTGGGTGTAGTGGCACGGGCCGCAGGAACGGACCGCGGAATGATAGGCGGGCAGGTCGCAGATATTGAGGCGGAGCACAAGCCGGTCGATAGTGCCGGGCTTGAATACATCCATCGTTCGAAGACGGCCGCGCTGATTCGTGCGTCGGTGGTCGCAGGCGCCCTCGCCGGCGGCGCAGAGCAGCCAGACATCACCCGGCTCATCGGTTTCGGTGAAAATATCGGATGGGCGTTCCAGGTTGTGGACGATTTGCTCGATGTCGAGGAGTCTTCGGCGGCTCTGGGAAAGACCGCAGGCAAAGATCAGGCCCAGCAAAAGGCCACCTACCCGGCTCTCTATGGACTCGATAAATCGCGCGCCATCGCTGCGGATCTGGAGGCGCGGGCGCTCGCCGAACTTGACGGGTACGCCGAACGTGCGGCACGTCTACGCCAGGTGGGCGAGTTTCTGGTGGCCCGTCGTTCGTGATTTGGCTATGAAGAAGTCACAGCGATCCCCGAGCACAACCCTACACACAAAGCGGACGAAACCAGGAAAAGAGCGGATCGATCTGCTGCTTGTGGCGCAGGGTCTTGCGCCCAGTCGGGAACGCGCTCAGGCCCTGGTACTCGCCGGACAAATCCGCGTGAATGGCACGAAGGTTGATAAAGCCGGCACGCAGGTGGCTACCGATGCCCGCGTCGAAATTGCCGGCGAGATGCTGAGGTATTCAAGCCGGGGAGGGCTGAAGCTTGAGGGTGCGCTCGAGGACTTCAACCTAAGTCCTGTGCACCGTATTTGCATGGATGTGGGGAGTTCGACCGGAGGCTTTACGGATTGTTTGCTGCAAAATGGTGCGAGTAAGGTCTTTGCGGTGGATGTGACCATCGACCAGCTGGATTGGAAGCTGCAGCAAGACGCGCGCGTCGCGACGGTCGAGAAGAATGCGCGCTATCTTCTTCCGGAAGATATCGGCGAGCCGGTGGAATTCGTGACCGTGGACGTGTCATTCATCTCCGTAAGCAAACTGCTGGGCCCCATCGTTGCGGTTGCGGCGAGCCACGCGGACTTTCTGATTCTGATCAAGCCCCAATTCGAGCTTGATCCGCACGACGTGGGCAAGGGTGGTATCGTCCGGGACTCGGCACTCCACCAAAAAGCAGTCGAACGGGTGGTGACGGCAGCCGCAGGAGCAGGGCTTGAGATCATCGGAGTGCGCCCGAGCAGGCTCGCGGGCACCAAGGGAAACCAGGAGTTTTTTCTGCACGCCCGCCGCGAGTAGAATAGAATGCGGCATTCAAACCCATGATTCATACCGCTGGCATCATTTCGAAACCGAATCGGGAACTGCTGTCCGCTGTGGTTCCGCCTCTGGTTGACTGGCTCTACGCGCGCAAGATCGAAGTACGTGTGGATGAGGAGACTCAGGGATGCGTTGAACCCTGCGCCCCGGTGGTGTCCCGAGAAGCGCTCGCCGCTCAAGTGGATCTGCTGATCGTACTGGGGGGAGACGGCACACTACTGTCAGCCGCGCGGGCGCTGGGTAACCACAAGGTGCCGATCCTGGCCGTCAATCTGGGCGGGCTGGGATTTCTTACCAGCGTTACGCTCGACGAGCTCTACCCTCTTCTGGAGCAGGTCGTCGCCGGAAAACACCGCACCAGCGAACGCATGATGCTCGACGCCGAGATTTTGCGCGCCGACCAGCCTGCCGAGCGGCAGTGTGCCTTGAACGACGCGGTCGCGAACAAAGCGGCACTCGCTCGGATGCTCGATTTCGACGTGCATGTGGACGGCAACCATGTGGGGCGCTACCGCGCCGACGGGCTGGTGGTCGCGACGCCGACCGGCTCGACTGCCTATTCGCTCGCGGCCGGAGGTCCGATCATCGATCCCGACCTCGATGCATTTGTTATCACCCCGATCTGTCCGCACATGCTTACGAACAGACCGCTGGTGGTTCCCGACACAGCTCGTATCGATCTAGATTTCACTGCGGCGGATGAGCCCGTGTACATAACACTCGACGGACAAATCGGATTCCAGCTCAAACCGCAAGACCGCGTGAGAATCACGAAATCCAAGAGCCGCGTAGCGCTGGTGCGGCCACCATCAAAGACGTATTTCGAAGTGCTCCGCAGCAAACTGAAGTGGGGTGAACGATAGAGCGGGATCTGCAGACCCGGGCCCGATCGTCATTTCACTTTCAGTACCACAAGCGTGCGGTCGTCGGCGGGATGTTGACCGCCGGAAAACGTATCCGCTTCCTCCAGAATCCGGTCCGCCAGGCCATCGGAAGATAAGCCGGGGTTCTCGTTGACCAGTTTGGATACGCGCGCGGTGCCAAAAAAGTCTCCCGCGCGATTCTGCGCATCCCCAATTCCGTCGGAGTAAAAGATAATAATATCGCCTGCGTCGAGGATGATCGTGCGCTCGTCGTATGTGGCTTCCTCGAATATTCCCAGAGGGAAGCCGACGAGCGCGATCTTCGCGCAGTTTCCGCCATGATAGAGCAGCGGCTGCTCCTGTCCAGCGTTTGCGATACGCAGGCGGCGGCGCTGGCGATTCCATGTTGCGAAGCACAGGGTCATGAAGCGCCCCTCGATCAGACGTTCTCCCAGGAAGCCATTGAGCGCACGAAGCATATTCGCGGGACGCGGCTTCTGAGAACCGAGACTACGCAGGGTGCCAATGGCGACCGCGCCATAGAGCGCAGCAGCGCTTCCCTTCCCGCTGACATCACCCAGGGCAATTCCCAGATCATGGGGGCCATAGCGCATGAAGTCATACAGGTCGCCGCTCAGTTCGCGCGATGAAACGACGCGCGCGGCGATGTCGAGTCCGAACTCCGGACCTGGCAACCGCGGAAGCAGCGCCCCCTGAATTCGCCGGGCAGCGTTGAGATCACGCTCCATGCGGCTCTCGTCCCGGGCCACCTGTTCATAGAGGCGTGCATTTTCAATCGAGACGGCCAGATGCGCCGCCAGGATCGAAAGGACCTGTACATGATCGGCGGTGAAATAATTCAATTGCGGGCTCTCGAGGTCCATGACGCCCACCACCCGCGCCTTGTAGATCATGGGCACGGCGAGCTCGGATCGGGTCTCGGAATTCACCATGCGATAACGCGGGTCAACCGAGACATCAGGGACAACGACAGGCCTGCGGAGCTTCGCGGCGGCTCCGACGATTCCCTCGTGTGCCGGAACGACCGACTTCTCCTGCACGCGCTGGCCGAATTTTACGGTGACACGGTGACGAAAGACGGCGGCAGTTTCGTCGTACAGAAGAATGCTGAAAATCTGGTAATCGATGAGCCGCTTGGTGAGCTCGGCTGCGCGGCGCAGAACCTCCTCGACCTGGAGCGTTGCGTTGGCCTCGCGGCCGATCTCGTTAAGAAGCAGAAGCGTCTCGGCCTGTTTTTGTGCGCTTTCAAAAAGGCGCGCGTTCTCGACAGCCGTACCGATGCGGCTGGCAACGAGAGTAAGAATGGTCTGTTGGCCTGGGGTGAAGTAATCCGGCTGGCGGCTTTCAATGTCCATTACGCCGATCACGCGACCGCGAACGATCAGCGGTACGGCCAGTTCCGAGCGGACTTCCTCAACAGCCGGAAGATAGCGAGAGTCTTTCAGGACATCGCCGACGCGGATTGCCTGCCCCGTTGAGACGGCGGCGCCGACGATTCCATCCCCCACGGGAATGCGCCAATGCTCGATTACTTCGGGGCGATGGCCGATGGCGAATCGGACGTAGAGGTCGTTGGTTGTCGCCTCGGGCAGGAGAACGGCGAATATCTCGAACTCCATCAGCCGTCTGATCTGCTGCGCGGCGCTCGCGAGGACCTGGTCGAGATTCAGCGACGAATTGATTTCGTTGCTAATCTCGGAGAGTGCGGCGAGCGTCTCCGCAGGGATTTCCGGCGCCAAGTTGAGCTCGGTCGAGTCCATTTGTAGTTCGTGAACGCGCCCTTAATTCAGATGGGGCAGGCCATCTGCCACGAACACGTGCGGAACCCCGATTCCGCTCGTCGCGGCCGCGAATCGATTCATTATATCAGGTGGCCCACTGGACTTCGGGGGCATACTGCGGCGTCCCGCGTAAGTCTTTATCGAGGTGGAGGATGAAGGATGCAGACGTCTTTGAGATTCCGGTATCTTTCAGCGTAGTCGAGTCCGTAGCCCACGACGAACTCGTTGGGAATCGTGAAGCCGATGTAATCGCCCTTGACTGGTTTCAGCCGACGCGACGGTTTATCGAGCAGAGCGGCCAGGCTAAGCGTTTTGGGACGGCGCTGGCGAAGAACCCGCAGGAGGTAGGTTGCCGTGAGGCCGGTGTCGAGAATGTCCTCGACCAGGATCACGTTGAGCCCCGCGACGTTGTTGTCCAGATCCTTGAGCATGCGAACTTGGCCCGAAGAGTCTTTCGTCTTTCCGTAGCTCGCGACAGCAATGAAATCAATGGAAGTCTCCAGATCGATTTCGCGGGCCAGATCGGAAAGAAAGAAACACGCGCCCTTGAGCACGCCGATCAAATGAACCCGCTGTCCCTTGAAATCTCGCGTGATCTCGCGGGCAACCGCGCGGACACGTTTCTCGATGTCGGCGTGACGGATTCGGATCTTCAAACCTTCTTTTGCGGCGAATGGCATCGGTTCCGCGCTCCTGCGGTAAGGCCGGTCAGTCTATCCCACGCCAATCATTGTGACAAGGCGAGTCGTGAGCGGGTGGTGGGTAAAGACGAGCAGAAATTTAAGCCAAACTTTCTCCCTCACCGGCGATTGTCGGTCGCGATGAATGTTCCCTCCTGAAGTTCGTTAAACGCCGCCCGAAGCTGCTCTTGAGTGTTCATAACAATCGGTCCGTACCAGGCAACGGGTTCCTCAAGAGGCTTCCCCGAGACGAGCAGAAAGCGTATTCCGTCGGGCCCAGCCTGCACAACGACTTCGTCGCCGCGATCGAACAGCACCAGCGAGCGGTCTCGCGCTTCTTTCGGAGGCGCCGTGTCCAACCAGCCGACCGACTCGGTCGGCACGGCGAGGGGACCAGACGCGTTGCAGAATTTGCCGGAACCCGCAAAAACGTAAGCAAACGCGTGGCGGCTAACCTCGACCGGCAGCGTTTTTCGCCTGCCTGGAGGTACGGAGACGTCAATATAGACCGGGTCGGCTGCGATGCCAACAATCGGGCCTTTCTTTCCCCAGAAAGTGCCGCAGACCACGCGAGCATGAGTTCCATCATCGTCGGTGATTTCCGGAATCTCCGGCGCCTTCACCTCCTGGTACCGAGGCTCGGTCATTTTGAGCGATGCCGGGAGATTGGCCCAGAGTTGGAAGCCGTGCATGCGGCCCTCCGGATCTCCCTTCGGCATTTCCTGATGGATGATTCCGCGGCCTGCGGTCATCCACTGAATATCACCAGCGGCGATTGCGCCGCGATTGCCGATGCTGTCGCCGTGCTCAACCGTTCCTGCGAGAACATACGTAATGGTTTCAATGCCGCGATGGGGATGCCAAGGGAAGCCCGCGAGGTAATCTTCCGGAACGTCATTGCGGAAATCGTCCAGCAGAAGAAACGGATCGAAATCAGAGGTCTCGTGAAAGCCGAAAGCGCGGCGCAGATGCACTCCGGCGCCTTCGATGGTCGGCTGTGATGTGATGAGCCGCTTGACCGGTCGAATAGACACAATACCCCCAGTAATAGAAGCCTCAGCTATTCCCAAACACCGGTATGGCGGCGCCGTGAATCACTTTCGCGTCGTCGCTGCACAGGAATAGGATGACGCGTGCGATCTCCTCTGGCTTGGGCCATTTCGCAAAATTCGCCTTGGGCATCGCTTCCCGATTCGCTTCTGTATCGATAATGCTCGGGAGAACCGAGTTCACACGGATTCCGGTACCCTTCAAGTCTTCGGCAAGAGAATCGATCATAGCGACGGCGGCCGCTTTCGAGGCCGCGTACGCAGCGGCCCCAGCACCGTGATCGATCGCGGCTTTGGCCGCTACGTTTACAATCGCCCCGCTGCCTTGCTTCAGCATTACCCTTACCGCGGCACGCGCCAGGGCATAACCCGAACGCAAGTTCAGCGCGAGCATCTGGTCGAACGCCTTCGTATCCAGCTCCCATAGTTTTACGCCGCCAACGTAGCCGCCAATCGTGTTCACCATGGCATCGAGTCGCCCGTGACGTGCGACAATTCCGTCGATAAACTTGTTCACTTCCGCTTCTTCGGCGACGTCCACCGTGTGGCCTTCGAGCTGACTGCCGTTCCCTGCGGCAAGAGCCTTCAGGGTATCGAAATCCTTCTGCCTTCTGTAGGTGACGACGACACGGGCGTTGTCCGCCAGGAACGCCAGAGTGACGGCGCGGCCCAATCCGCCCGTTCCTCCGGCCACCAATACCACTCTTGTTGTAGATGTCGTGTCGGAATTCATATCCCCTATTTATCCCGTGATCTTCCGTCTTAGAGGCGACTCAGCTCGGCGTCGGGTACCCTTATTTCTTTAGCTCCGCAGTCCAATTCTGGATCATCGTCATCGGTTGCGACTCGCCATTTTTCATCTGCGTGTTGATGAGAAACCGCTGCCCGTCCTTTGTAACGTCGTAATTCACCAATTCGGACGTCGCGACCAGGACCCTCGGAGTCGCCTGAAACAGGACCGCCGGGCTTCCGGCATCGAAGTTTGGTCCACCAGAGATGGGCACGGCCATGATCTTGCCATCGGAAGCTAGATAGAACAGCTCCTTGCTGTCGCCTCGCCAGCGCGGCTGCATTCCTCCCGCCGTGGAAATCTGCCACTTTCCGCGCGCATCCGGAAAAGAGGTGACGTAGATCTCCCATTTGCCGCTCTCTGTGGATGCATAGGCCACCCATTTTCCGTCCGGCGAAAACTGTGCGTTCTTCACCGTGCCCTGGCCCTGCACGAGCGGGTGGGCTCTCCAATCCGGAGATTCGGCTACCCATAACTCTGTCGCTCGCGTGTAAAGGATATATCTCCCGTCGCGCGACCAGTCAGACGGGTATCGATCGGCGCCGTCCGAGGCATCGAAGGGGAGGAGCTTTTCCGCCTGCGCGCCATCCGTGTCTTTGACAAAGACCTTAAACACGCGTTCGCGGCTGGAGGCGAATAGAATCTGCTTCCCATCCCCGCTGAAGACAGGTGCCGCGTCGACGGACGGGTCAAATGTCAGGCGTTTCATACTGTTTCGCTGGAGGTCGTACGTCCAAACGTCGCTATTTTGAGTCTCTTCGTCGGTCCTATCCACCCCGACCGTTTTTCCGTCCGGCGAGAGTGCGACACTGACCACGACCTCCCGCTCGCCGACCGAGCCTACGTCGTTCCCTTTTCGGTCGTACCACACAAGCTTCGATACCGACACTCCGCTGCCGCGTTGCGCGGCCAGGACTCCTTCGGATGCCGAAAAAGCGGTATGCGAGATTCGCGGCGTGTAGGCCACATCGGTCAGCAGGGGTGTTGGATCACCCGTCAGTTTCAGTTTGTCGGCATCAAACGGCTGCGCAAATAGCGTCCTGTCCCGGTAATAGAGCAGGTAACCCGGCGCTACGTAGCTCATGTTTCCTGTCGCTTTCGTAACAAACGTCTTCTCGTTCGAATCGAGCGCACCGACGAAGATCGCGTTCTTTTCCGCGCTCGCAGCAACGCTTCCTGCGACATCTCCTCCGAAGTACAGATAGTGCCGGCCATCCGGTAGGAACATCGGCCATCGATTCGTCGTCTCTCCACGACCGGGATCCGGCGTCGAGATTCGCACGGGCGTCCCACCGGTTGCCGGTACTCGATACAATCCGTCGAGCAATCCTCCGCTTGGAGTGAATACGATTAACCCGTCTTTGTTCCACGCTCCGCCGCGGCCTGACGCCGCATCGCAAATCGTCTGTACCGGGCCACCGTCGATGTCCATCTTCTTCAGTTTTCCGTCCGCAAAGAAGGCGATGGTTTTGCCGTCGGGCGACCAGAAGGGAAACCTTGCGCCCGCGGTTTCTGGCAGCTTCCTCGCTTGTTGGCCACCGACTTCGTAAATCCACAACAGATTGGTTCGATCGGCTTCCGAGTAACCGACCACGGCCAGGGTATGCCCATTGGGCCCCATTTCGATGTCCAATGCTGGAAACGACAGCACAGCGGAAAAATACGCTAATTGCGTCGTATTTTTCTGGGCGTGCCACCAGATTGCGCCCGCAAACAAGCCCGCTGCCAGCACACCGCAAAGCGCCCACGGGAAAATCGTGAGCCACCTCTGCCGTCCAGCCGCGTCGGACTGTATCGCGGGAACGCTAGCCTGACTTCCGCTCTCGCGAATCCACTTCAACTCGCTGCCGAGGTCCAGCGCCGTCTGCCATCTTTCGTCGCGATTCTTTGCCAGGCACCGGTGGATAGCGTGATCCAAATTTGCGGGAGTAAGGGGCGCGATCACCATAGCGGGCTCAGGATCCTTTTCGAGAATCGCCGACGCTACGCTTAACTGGCTCTTGCCCGGAAACGCTTTCTGCCCGGTCAACATTTCATACAGGACCGCGCCGAAGGAGAAAATGTCGCTGCGCGCATCCAGTTCCTGACCTGCAACCTGCTCCGGCGACATGTATTGAAACGTCCCAACAATCATTCCCTCCTGAGTGAGCGGTGAGGTGTGAGATGTCCCTGCGATAGTCGCCATCGTGGCCAGCGATGTCGAAGATTTCGCCAATCCGAAGTCGAGCAGTTTGGCGCCCGACTTCGTAAGCATGATGTTTCCTGGCTTCAGATCGCGATGAATGACGCCACTTCGGTGGGCTTTGTCCAGCGCATCCGCGATTTGTGCGCCATATTTCAGAACGTCCCCTAAGGGCAACCGTCCTTTGGCAATGCGTTGATCGAGTGGCTCGCCTTCTATGAACTCCATGACGATGAAATCCACGCCATCTTGGTGGCCGATGTCATGGAGCGTGCAAATGTTGGGATGATTCAACCCTGATACCGTTTTGGCTTCGCGTTCGAATCGCTGCCTCGCTCCTGAGTTCGAGGACAAATGATCCGGCAGAATCTTGATAGCCACTTCGCGACCAAGCCGCGTGTCGCGCGCGCGATACACCTCGCCCATCCCTCCCGCACCGAGTGGTGCAAGGACTTCGTAGGACCCGAGGTGAGTGCCAGGGCTCAGCGCCATTTGGGGCTGGATTATACCCTTAGGAACATGAAAGCATGCCAATAGTAAGAGTTGGATATCGACGCAATGTCCGCGATCTTGCGATTCCGAACACCTCGGCTATCTAGCTGATCCGGAATCTTCTTATATTACCGGTGCGAACCTCACCGTTGACGGTGGCACCAACGCCTAACTGAAAAAAATCTCTTGTCCGGATCAAACCGTTGAAACAGACACCCGCAGCATGGGCCGTTGGTGTCGACGAGTCCTGAAATAATTCAGAGTCATGCCGGAATTGGCTCGGAATTGGGGTGCCGCGGGATCAGTGCGCGGCTGGAGATGGCGGCGCCGAAGGAAGCGGTTGCGCGACAATGCTGTTTTGCGGCGCCGGTGATTGTGGCCTCTTATCCGGACGAGCGAATTCATAGATGCCCCACGGATCGGCAGCCACGAGAATGCGATCTGGTTCGACGAGGATGGACGTAATCTTCAGGGACGTGCCTTCTGTGATCACCGGGTAATAGGTGTCGATGCGACTGCCGAACTTATCCAGATGTACCAGCACGTCGCTGACCGCGGCCCATACTTCCTGGGTTTCCGGCTCAACACCGATGGCAGTGATCACCGGTTTTTCGGACGAGTGCTTGGAAGGATCATCGAGCCCGACGCGCACGGTGGCAGCTGCACGGTAGTTTGGAAAACCTGGGCGGCCATGAAATCCTCCGAAGCCATCCGGGAAATGGCCGCCGGCCTCGCCGGGGCCGGGGCCAGTCCCTGCACCGCCGATGTCTGGCCTTGCGCCACCGAAGGCAGATTCGGGACCGCCGCCCTCACCGTGAAACTCTCTGAACATGCCATCGTGGAACAGATTTCCGGATCCCATCCCGAACATTCCCGGCATGAAAAACCCCTGGTCAAACGCCGATGCGAAGTCGGGCGTCCCGGTGTCACCCAGAAGGGGGGAACTCAAATCCAACGGGTCCGGTGCGCCGTCGGTATTGTAGGAAAGGACGTTCCCGTCGGCCGACGTCGATCCGGATGTAGAAGACGACGAGGATGATGAAGACGGCGACGATGGATTTGTCCCGGAAGGCGATGTTCCGGCCCCTCTTGGTCCGCGACGTTGTCTGTTACCCATTGAAACGGAAGTCAACGAGTGCAAATCGGTCCATGCACCGATCGATGTTGGTCCGTAAAGTCCCGACATCGTGTAACCAAGGTCAACCTCATGTCCGATTCGCGAAGGTGACGGCCCGAAATCGGTCGCAGAGAGGGCCGTGCCATAGGCCGAGTAGCCAAAGCGGTCGAATCGCTGAAGCGTCGGATCGGGCAGCGAAGTGAAAGCAAAGTAGATGTTCCCGCTCGGGTCGCCGGAAATCCGCCCGCGGTCCATCACAGACTGTGCCTGGGCGCCGGCGTCGGGCTGGTCCGCGGGATCGCCGAAGGTCCGGACAACAGTTCCCTTCTCGTCCATGATCTGGACCAGGTGCTTTGATTGCAGCGTCGTGACCGCAAATTGACCCTCCGACAGTGCTACGACCGAGGTCGGAGCATTCACGTGAACCAGAGCGGCCAACGAGCCGTCGGGGCCGAAGATCTTGACGGAGTTGTCGCCACGATCAACGACGAACAGGCGGCCGCGTGAATCAACGTCAATCCCGACGGCGTAGCGAATCGTCGCTCCATGAGAATTCGCATTTGGAAACTGATCAACGCGCTTGCCGGTTGAGTCAAATATGGATACCACGCTTGCGGGTTCGGCGAGGATGAAGTACCGGCCGGAGGAATCCCGCCTGATTGCAGCAACGCCTGGACCAACGGTTGGAAAGACCCGCGACTGGGCCCGAAGAACATTCTGAAGGCCCTGCCCTGCGGCGTACGGGGCGACGATTGCCGTGTACACCACCGCAATAGCCAGAGCAAGCGGCCTAAGTTGAATCGGACAACCCATTCGCTACTCACCCCTGGGAGTGTGACGGATAGGCCTAGGTCTTAGTTCCGGTAGAGGAGGCAAAAAGTTCCCGGATAACGAGCACGGGCACTTGGAGGGTGAGGGGAATTACGTCCGGGATACCGGCCCGAGACAAGATACCATTTCCTGCGACGGGATGCACTGCGGCCGGTCGAGGCAGATGGCAAATGCTATCCGCGAGCGTTCACGAGCAACGTAAAGCTCGGGGATGGTGCTCGGCCGGCGCTAGGAGAGCCCGACGACGCGGCCGGTCTCCAGGTCGAGGTCTATTTCATAGTATCCGGGTCGGGTGGAGAGCCCGGGCATAGTGCTCATGCTGCCAAGCAGTGGGTACAGGAACCCGGCACCGACGCTTGCGCGAACGTCGCGAACCGGGACGATGAACCCTGTGGGCGCACCTTTGAGGGTCGGGTCGTGGCTCAGGCTCAGGTGTGTCTTGGCCATACAAATGGGCAGCTTGTCGAAGCCCAGACGATTATAAAGAGCGATCTTCTTCTCGGCTTCCGGCAGATACTCCACGCCCGCTCCGCCGTAGATCTCGCGGACAATGGTCTCAATCTTTTCCTTGATGCCCATCTCGAGTGGGTACAGGAACTTGAATTTCGCCGGTTGTTCGCACGCGGAAATCACAGCCTTGCCAAGCTCCACGGCGCCTAGGCCGCCCTCGGCCCAATGATTGGACAGGACAGCGTCGTGCGCCCCGGCCTTGACTGCCAGCTTGCGGACCAGATCAATCTCCGCTGGCGTGTCGGTCTTAAAGCGATTCACGGCTACGACAACGGGGATGCCGAACAGGCGCGCGTTCTGAATCATTTTGACGAGATTCGAGCAGCCTTTTTCAAGCAACGGCAAATTTTCTTCGGTGTAGTCGTGATGCAACGGCTGCCCTGCTGTGACCTTGGGGCCACCGCCGTGCATCTTCAGTGCGCGGATGGTAGCAACAAGAACGACGCAGTTGGGTGCAAGACCGCTATACCGGCACTTGATGTTGCAGAACTTTTCCATGCCGATGTCGGCGCCAAAACCGGCCTCAGTGAGCACATAGCCGTCGGCTCCCACGAGCTTGAGCGCGATTTGATCGGCGACGATCGAGGAGTTGCCGTGCGCGATGTTCGCAAATGGTCCGGCGTGAACGAAGGCAGGCGTGCCTTCCAGGGTCTGCATCAGATTGGGCAGGATCGCGTCTTTCATCAGCACGGTGAGTGCGCCGCCAGTGCCAAGATCGTCCGCGGTAATCGGCTCACCTGCTCTGCTTGTGCCGATCACCATCGCGCCCAGGCGCTCGCGCATATCTGCAAGACTGGTCGTCAGCGCCAGGATCGCCATGATCTCGCTTGCCACGGCGATGTCGTAGCCGGTCACACGCGTCATGCCCTTCTCTTCCGGTCCCTGCCCGATTGTGATCTGCCGCAGCATCCGGTCGTTTGTGTCTGTCACACGGCGCCAGGTGATGCTGTCAGGGTCAATATCCAGGCGCGAAAAACGGCTGCGCTCTTCCGGCGTGAGCGTGTTCGGATCCGTCTTCTGGATGCCGAGTTTTCGCAGACGCCGCAGCATGACGGGCGAAAAACGACGGCTGCCGTCCTTGGCAGGCGGACACAGACGCTCGAACAGCGCTTCATCCTTCTGTTGCGCTTCGTGCATGACCCGCGTGTCGATCGCCGCGGCCAGCAGGTTGTTCGCGGCCGTGATGGCATGGATGTCGCCCGTGAGATGGAGGTTAAACTCCTCCATCGGGATGATCTGGCTGTAGCCACCGCCCGCGGCGCCACCCTTGATTCCGAACGTAGGGCCTTGGCTCGGCTGGCGCACGCAGGTGAAAACCTTTTTGCCCAGATGTGCGCCGAGCGCCTGGCTCAGGCCGACAGTCGTAGTGGTTTTACCCTCACCGAGTGGGGTTGGCGTGATCGCCGTGACGACAATATACTTTCCATTCGGGCTGCTCTTGAGGCGGTCGCGGATCGAAAGGTGCACCTTGGCCTTGCTCTTGCCGTACAGCTCGAGCTCGTCGGCGAGAATGCCAGCTTCGGTCGCGATCCGCTCAATCGGGATAGGTTTGGCAGCTTGAGCGATATCGATATCACTAGGCACATGCGCGAGCATGTTCTGCAACTTATGTGGCATGCGTCGTCCCCCCGGCGGCACTTCGGTCAGTTTCAGAATCCAGGGATTCGCGGCGGTTGAAAAGCAGCGCGAAAACACGGTACTCGTGAAGTCCGCGACCCGGAGCGTTACCGTATACGGAGGTTTGCAGGGTTGTCAAGCAACAAGGCGGGCCCTGTCAAAGCTCTTTAGAAATGTCCCCTCTGTTACCTCGATAGAAATGTCCCCTTTTTGGGTTTTGGTTGTTTGTTCATCGTTGGCCTTGCCCGAAGCGAAGCCCTGCGGAGCCCGA
>Ga0209008_1000079_pt1 | contig 48707 bp, 51 predicted proteins | sample JacPin_JW_Ref_O3_FD_187963 | JGI IMG/M metagenome (GOLD analysis project Ga0209008, IMG submission 187963) | Forest soil microbial communities from Algoma, Ontario, Canada - Jack Pine, Ontario site 1_JW_Ref_O3 (SPAdes) (version 2) | ecosystem: Environmental > Terrestrial > Soil > Boreal... | reverse complement strand
TGGGGGTGGGCGCAGCAGTGCCCATCCATTACGCGATCGCACTTTTGCAGCAAATGGCCGTGCCGTGGCACACAGTACCGCGACCTTTGGCGCCTGCTGACCAAACCGCGGGACAACCGAAGGAGCCTTCCGAGCCCGATCCGCTCTCTCTGGTTGCGGCGTCTTTTCCTTCGCAAGCCCTTTTCGGAGGAGAAGTCGTGCTGGATGCGCTGATCGACAGCTGCGGGCGCGTCGCAGTGACCAGAGTCGTGAGCGGATCCTCGCCGTTCCTTGAAAAAGTGCTCAGCACCGTGCGGACCTGGACTTTCTTCCCTGCGCGCCTGGACGGCCAGGCCGTCGCTGCAAGAATCAGCATAACCTTCCAGTTTTCTCAGTCCTACGAGCCGGCGCATACAACACCGGTGGTCGATTACGGGCAAGGGCCGTCGGTCTCAAACGACACAGGGCCGCTGCCGGTCTTCACCGTCGCGCCGCGATATCCGGCAACCAACATCGCGGGCGGCAGCGTGATTCTCTACGATCTGGTCGACCGGAAAGGTCAAAGTTCCTCCGTGCAGGTCTTGAGTGGATCAGAATCGCTCACTTCTGGAGCTGTGGCCGCCGTGAACAAGTGGCGTTTTGTCCCAGGAAAGATCTCCGGAACCGATACCCAATCGGCAGCAATCGTGGTGATGGAATTTCGGCACGTCGAGAGCACGCCGCCGATCCCGACGAAGAAATAGCTGGACCGCTGGCGTTCTTCAACTGGTAGTCAGCGCTCCACGCCTAGGTAGTCGCCACCAGGAAAGCTTCTCCGCTCGACGGCCGAAGGCCATCGGTCCGACCGGTGAAGTAGCGTTTGAACAGGTCGTTCGCGGACACGTGTTTGGCCTGCGTGAAACCGGCGTCGCGGGCGAGCGCCATGATATCCGGCGGGCTGAAGAAGCTGAGGAAGGGAGTCCCGGACGCTCGCGCGGATTTTTGGACCGCCTGAATCTGCTCGCGCTCGTCAGTATCGACGAGATGCTCCGGCAGTATGAACGTCATGGCGAGCGTCGAACCCGGGGCGAGCGCCGCGATCTGACGCAGCGTCGCCGCAATCGCATCCTTGGTGAGATACATGGCGACGCCGGTTGAGGCTACCACCGCGGGACGGCTCGCGTTGAACCCCGCGACCGCGAGCCGCTCCGACCAGGATGCATGCGCCTCGAAGTCGACCGGCACCAGTCGCAACCACTCCGGGATGCCGAAGCCGAGCTGGATTAGGCGTTGTCGCTTCCACGCTTGAGGACCTGGCCGGTCGACCTCGAATATTCGGAGGCGGGAAGCGATCTCCGGCCTGCGCTGCGCGAAGGTGTCCAGGCCGGCGCCGAGGATTACGTACTGGGCTACTCCGCCGTTCGCCCGTTCGGTGACAAGGTCCTCGATGAAGTGAGCGCGGGCCACGATTCCCGCTCGATAACCGCGGGTCGCTTCCGGGTCCATGTCCGGCCGCTTGCGCCAGTCAGCGTCCGGGGCTACCAAGCGCAAGCCAAGTTCGTCTTCGAGAACATGCGGCGGCGAATCGATCTGAACGTGCATGGCCCGCCACAGGGCGACTCGAACAGCCGTGCTGTCCGGGGCTGCCGTCTGGTCATTCTCCATAGATGAGGTAATGCGTGGATGGCCGGACCACTAAGCCGATCTGTCAGGAGATGAGCCTACGGGACCGGCGGCATCTCCGCGCTACTTCATGAACCCGCGGACGAGCTGCGCAATCTCGTCCGCTGCCGTGTCGAGCGCGAAATGCCCTCCATCGACAACGTGCACCTCGGCCTCTGGCACGTCCCGCCGATAGGCTTCCGGCTCCGAGGCGTCAAACGAGAGCTCATACTTACCCCAGATCACCAGAAGGCGCGGCTGCCTCTCACGCATCCAAGCCTGCCATTTGGGGTAGCTGTCCACGTTTGTTCGGTAGTCGTAGAACAGGTCGCTTTGGATATCGGCCTGGCCAGGCTGGCTGAGAAACCTGAACTCATCGGTCCAGAGATCCGGGTCGTAGCGCTCAATGTTTGGATCGTTGCCGAGATGACGCGTTCTGGTCGTCGCGAGTGACAGAAGATTTGTGCGAAGCGCGCCCTCGTTGGCTGCGCGATCGGCCCAAAAGGCCCGCCTCGTCTTCCAATTCGCACCCAGGCCTTCGTTATGAGCGACAGCGTCCTGGACGATGAGAGCTTCAACCCTGTCCGGATGAGCCAGAGCCATACGGAAACCGACGGGTCCGCCGTAATCCTGCATGTAGAGCGTGTAGCGCGAGAGCCCGACCATTTCGGTGAAGTGATTCATGATCCCGGCGCAATGATCAAACGTGTACGCGAATTTTTTCGGATCCGGCCAGTCACTGTGGCCGAAGCCCGGGTAATCGGGCGCAACAAGGTGATAGCGATCAGAAAGCCGGGCGAACAGACGTTCGAACATCCGCGAGGAGGAGGGAAGTCCGTGAAGCAAAAGAAGCGCCGGTGCGTCTTTCGGCCCGGCCTCTCTATAAAAGATGGAGAGCCCATCAATCTGGATCGTTCGATAACCGGTCGGATGTTGCACAGGAAGTTTGGTTCCTTGGATTTGCCAGCGACCCTTCCAAGTTTGATGTCGGCATTATTGTAGTACACCGTCGGGCGTGTATCCGCTCCGTTCCGGGTCCCCGGGCGCAGCAGGCGCCAGAAATGAATCGGGCACCCGGGAGCGCGATGTGCGTTGCCGGGTGCCCGAGGAAGGTTGATCGATAGCGCTTGTTACTTGCTGTTGTGCAGGCCTAGTTACTTGGCGCCGGCTGCCGAAGCGGCGACAGGCTTGTATCCAGTGGAGCCCGCTCGCTTGATCGCCTCAAGCGCTTCTTCTGTTGACAGGAGCGGCGTGGTCTTTACGGCTTTGCAGCTGCCGCCTCCTGCGACCGCGAGAGCGATAGCTGCAGCGTCCACATTCGTGGGCATCTCCACGATTACGATTGTGTCGTAGTCTCCGAAAGACGCCCAGTTTCCGACAAGTTTTCCGCCCATGTGCTCAACCGCGGACCGAACAACTTCAGTGCGGCTGTGCGGATTCTTGACCAGGGCCTGTACCGCCTCGGGGGTGTAAGCGGCTTGTATCAAGTAGTGGGGCATGTGAGTCTCCTTTGCGTCGACTTCGGATGCACTCTGGCACTGCAACGCCTCGAAGTCAAATCAGGAGGTCACCGAACCCGGACCGTCGCGTCCGTGAACAGGGTTGTGGTGCGGCTATGGCATTTCACTCAGATCCGTCGGTTTTTCGTTGATTGCCGGTCCCGAACGCCGTCTTTCGCGTCTCGGGCACTCATCCGGTGCAGGGGACACAGTTGCGGATATTATGCGATGACCCATTGCGCGGCCGCGGCCAAGCGCCTGGGAAGAATAGGCAGAACCGCTGAGACAAACCAACCAGCTATGCGCCAAGTGTATTTTGGCACATCGAAACGTATGCCGACCGTAGGAACGTAGGAAACGTAGCGCGATAACGGCGGCCCTGTATCTGACCAGATGACCAACTCCCGTAGCCCTTGGTTGATGAGGAGCTCAATCAGAAAGCCGCGCAGCACAAGTGAAAGAGAGTCGGAGCCAAAGTCGCGTTCGTTATTCAGTTGGATCCGCAGTACGGCGCCGTTCGGCGTAAACCATCCTCCGAGGACGCCTAACCATTCTCCGTTTTGATGCTTTAACCCTATAGCGAGAGGCCGATTCGCGGCTGCGACCGTGACCAGAGGCGCCTCAAAGTCCAGCTGTTGCCACCCGCTGGTAAATTCGGATTTCGGTATTAGATCCAGTGTTGCAGAACGCAGTTCGTCCATCGAAAGGCGCTCTATGAACTTATGGCCAGAGGTCTCGAAACGCCGACGATAGTGTCGAAAGTTGCGACGCGTCTTGCTGCCCAAACCGTCCAGAAACCGGTCGTAAGTATCAGCCAGAGGCAAATGAGCGTGATGTTTCCAGACAGGGGAATCATGGTACTCGCTGGATTCATAGCGGGCATTGGGGGATCTGAATTCGTTCATCTCTCTTGCGGCGTCAAGTTCGAGACTGTGTTGTGGAACTCTCAGCCGAACGCCCCGTATGCCCGGAGACGTGAGCAAGGTTTCGATCGCAACGCGCAATGCGTTCTGTTTATGCAGAGGATTTGCGACCAGGGCGCCGCTCAGACTTCCGTCGGCATATACAACCCCGGTAGGAATGCCCCAGATGACTCTTTCTTTTGCATACAGGATCCCGACCACCCCACGCGGACTATAAACGCACACGACTTGGGGCCGCCACCCTACGGAAAGAGAGGCAAGAAAGAACTCAGGGGTCAGCATCGGGTCGTCCTGCTCCGCTAGCAGCCGCGCAGCAATTCCCAACTCGAGAATTGTCTTGCTGGAGGAAAATATGGTGGCTGAGTAGTCGTTCGCGGAGGACACCGAGGAAGGGCTGGCAAGCGAGGGCTCAAGAGCAACCGACCCCCGATTCAGGGTCAGCTCTTGAGGCGGGCTGGTGATGTGGGTCTTGAGCTGTTGTTTCATCGTTTAATACCGACACCCATTTGACTCAAACTGTAATGGCGTGCAGATGGATCAGGAATGGCTCAGAGGTACCGATGTGGAGCACCCAACGCACTAGTACCCTTCCTCGGGAACCTGTGTGTTTTCATAATGATCCGGGATTCGAGGGCGACTGGCGGGGGCGTTGGCCCCTAGTCCGGCCTGTCTATCGTTGAGGCAGGAACTCTACGATTTGCTTCCGTTCCAAGAACGTCAGAGCAGGTGAGCGAAGCGCCGAACAGTCGCCGCAAACGGGAAGCGTGTCCATCCGGACGGATTGCTTCCCGTGGCTCGGCGCTAGGCCCAAGATCCGACGTGTCGCTTGCCTGATTCAGCGTGACTTCGCTGAGCGCCCCGCCGCCGCGGTCAGGCAAACAGCAATGAGGGCTGAGAAAACGATCGGGGTGGTAAAAGTGTATCTCCAGCTCAACGCTGTGACTGCTACAAAGCAAATGGCGAGCGCCCACGCAATGCCTCGCACACGACCCAAAGTCTCTGACGGAAGTCCGCCCAGTAGCCACGCCACAACCGCTGCGAACAAAAGAAACACGGTGAACAGAAGCCCGAATGCGCTGAAGAAGTCCCAATACGTCCGGGTAAAGCCTTGCGCATTGAAGTGGACCGAGTGCATTAACCCAACAACCGCGTCCGCACCCCATTCCGGATCATTCTGGCGGAATCCAAACGTATGCCCGGCGGCAAATAGCAGCAGAAGAACAGAAGAAACTCGGTAAAGGATTGTGGGTTTCACGCGCTGCCTCCAGAACATTTACGGACCCAGTCTACGACACCGGTCCACTCGGCCTCGCGCTCGCCGTTGCTCCCGGTGGCTTAGGGCCCGCTGATTCCTCTCTGGACAGAAACAAGAAAGAATGGCCCGGTAATGCCTTGAACCTGGGCGCAAGGTAGCAGGATACTGTCGCAATGGACAACCGTTCCGTGCCGACTGCGACCATACTTCCGCACGTGGTATACCGCGACGTGGCGAAAGCCTGTGACTGGCTCTCCCGCGTATTCGGATTTATCGAGTACTACCGGTACGGTCAGCCAGTGAGTGGCATTCAGATTTACCTGGGCGACGCACATATTATGCTCGCCGGCCCGCGTCCGGACGCAACCGAAACCCCGGCCAAGCTCGGTTATGGAACTCAAATGCTGACTGTGATCGTGCCGGATGTCGAAGCACATTACACGAAAACGAAACGCGAGGGCGGGAGGATCTGGGAAGAGCTTCACGAAACCATCTACGGAGAACGACAGTACGGCGTCTCAGACCTCGATGGGCATCGTTGGTTGTTTTCCGAGCATGCTCGCGACCTGGATCCTGAGTCGTGGGGAGCGACGGTCGTCTCGCGCCCGTTGTGAATTCGTTCGGTCGCTTAGAGAAAATCGCGCGAACCTCTCACGGTGTTCAACTTCTCAAATAGACGGCACATGTCGGTGGGGAGTATAGTGTGCCTCGGTCACCTCCAAGGGCGCTGGACCGAGCCAGAGAACATCGAACCAATGCCCAGAAGCACAATCAATTTCGACACCGTGCGGACTTTCGCACTCGTATTACCGGGAGTGGAGGAGAGTTCGGCGACCGGGCAGCTGGCGCTCAAGGCACATGGGAAACTCCTGGCGTGTGTCGCTACCCATCGCTCAGCGGAACCGGGCTCACTCGTCGTGAAAGTGGATTTCAGTGACCGTACCGAGTTGCTTGTCGCCGACCCCGACGTCTACTACGTCACCGATCACTATGTCGACTATCCCTCCGTGCTGGTGCGTTTGTCTCGCGTCAGACCCGATGCGCTGCGCGGGCTGCTAGGCATGGCTTACAAATATGTGACGCGCAGGACCGTTTCTCGCTCGCCGGCGCGGAATCGCCGTAAAGTTGGACCAAGAAAATGAAAACCCCGAACGTGCGCCGGAAAGTTATCCGCATGCCGGTTCGACGCGCAAAGGGGAAAGGCTGCAATACGGAAAAGCAGCCGAACGGAGCGCCATTGAGAGTGAAAAGTCTCGCGTCGTGTGCGGTCGCGCTAATTGTCGCGTTTGCCGGCTTGAGCGTCACCCTGAATTCGCGAGGCCAGGATCTTAACGCCGTTGGGCCAAGTTGCGACCGCGCGTGCCTGGTCGAATTCATGAACAAGTACTTAGCCGCTCTGGTAAATCGGGACCCGAGCCGCGTGCCCTGGGCCGACAAGGTCGAGTTCACCGAGAATAACGCCCGGTTATTACTCGGCGACGGGTCCTGGGCGGTGACAACCGGCAAAGTCGACAACGATCTGATCGTGGCCGACCCTCTGACCGGACAGGTGGGTTACTTTGGGACCATCGAGTTGAACGGCCTGCCGACCTGGTTTGCCGCGCGCCTTAAGGTAGTAGACGCCAGGGTTACTGAGCTTGAGACCGTTTGGCGGCCGCGGCCCCCGGTGCTGAATGCTGCAGCTCCGGGAGGAGGCGACCCCAAGGATCTGAAACACGACCCAGCCATGTACGACACTCTTGCGCCGGCCGAGCGCGTGCCGCGTCGCAAGATGATCGACTTGGCGAACGGCTACTTCGCGACGCTGCAGCTCAACGATGGAACTCTTTACACTGAATTCGATCCCACTTGCTCAAGGATCGATAATGGCACCAAGAGCGCCAGCAACCCTGACTCCCCCCAACCGAATTTTCGCCTGAACTGCGGCGACCAGTTCAAGACTGGCATGTACCGCGCCAATGATGCGGTGCGCGAGCGGGACTTTTTTCTGGTAGACGAAGACAAGGGCATCGTTATGGCCAGGGCGTTTCTGGACCACAATGCGGTTGTGCAGGCCTTCAACCTGACCGACGGCACCCAGACTCGGGCCGGTTTCAGGACACCCAACAGCTTCGTCATGCTTGAGATGTTCAAGTTCAGGAACGGCAAACTGTATCGCGCGGAAGTGGTGCACGCCGACACAAACTATCATGCCAGTTCCCCGTGGACGCCGCCCTCACGTCGCGAGTAACCGGGATTGGTTGGTGCGGCCTTGTTCTGAGTCCCAGATTCAAATTACGACACCACTCCGGATCCCCATTCTTCGTCAGCAGGGAATCTGCCGGCGTGCGGCACTGCATTACAGAAAACGCAGCCAACCCTCGAAAATGTCCGACCAGGCGTGGGCAATCATGCTGGCGCGAAGGTTTCGGCGCCAAGCAACCAGCGCGCCATACAGAATCCCGAGAGGCACAATGATAATCACTTGCTTCCAGCCCTGGTATGCGTGGACCAGACCGAACAGTGTTCCCTGCAAAACGACGGCAGCGGCGACACTCCGAGTTGCGGCCCGGGCCTGTTGTTGGAGGTAGCCGCGAAAGACGAGCTCTTCGCAAATTCCGGCTGAAACGGACAGCAGAATCCACAGGGATACTTCCTGGAAGCCGGACGGAGGCTGGTACGGTGTTGTCGACGTGTGGATGCGGTCGACGACAAGGTGTCCGAGCCACGCCGTCAACTCCCACACTCCCCAGAACGGGAGTGCGATCGAGGCATCCACCGCAACGCTGCGCCAATTTTTCCAACGGCCGCCCGTAAGATCAGCCAAGTCTCCGCCCTTGAGATGGACTCCTACCCAAGCCCAGTAGGCCATTCCCCATTCGTAAGCAATCGACAGAAGATATCCGCGGAGAATCGCGCTGTGCGAAGCGACGGTGTGAACGGAACCAGCGATATTGGCGTGACGAGCGTCTCGAAAGCTGAAGTAGCCAAAGATAATCAGGATCGAAAGAGTATGCCAAGGCGATGCAATCAACGGGCGACAAGGATCGGTTCCGTCAGGGTTTGTACCGTTCGGGCGCATGCGATATCCAAAGATTAGCTTGGAATTGAAACATGGGGCTGGAGAATCGCGCAGAATATCGGAATGTACTCCCGACTAACTGTTTGGTTGTCGGGAACCGCACCAGTCACGCACGTGATCTACCTGCGGGTATCCTCCGTGTTCGCGCTGCCCCAGAAGCGTGGCGAATGGCGGAGGAATGCCAGCCCAGCCAGGATCTGCCCTCTGTCAGTTCGCACGAGTCGAGCCACCCGGCAGGCAAGGTCTTGATTGGTTCGCACGTTCGTCAGGATCAGCGACTGCGAACTACCAACGCCCGCCGAGACTGTCACGAGTCCGCCATATTCGCTCACGTCGATCGTCTCGGTATTTATATGGAAAGGTTCGTCTCCGAACCGGCCGTAGAGCATGACGGGTATGGCGGCTGGCACTCGTTTCCCTCGCCGCCGTTCAGGAGCGTGTTCTGCTCTCTGAGCACGTGTTGGTCCGCTCCGCTGCCGAAGAAGGAACTTAATCCAGCGCACGTCGTACCGTAACACACTCCGAGGCAGCACTTCGCGTGCGTACTTGCTTGTTCAACTAGGATTCCGGGACTTACCCGGCGCGTTAATGCCTCGGGCGGCAGCCTGGGATCTACACGAACTAGCGGATTTCGCTCGGGGATCTCGGGGTATAATTCACTCCCGAATGGCGATTCCGCGGGCGCTCACTTCGGCCACCTTGGGATTTTTTGCCGCTAGCCGGCAGGGCCGGATGGGGCACCGCGCAGGCGATCACAAACGACGTGCAAACGAAAAAATTGAGACGCACACGATGGCTTGAGCGGGACGGCTTCGCCGGACTACGCGTGCCGTTCGGGCGTTGTCAGATGCGAACACAAGGAGTTCCAGGTCTCGGGGGGGACAAATGAGCAGGGTTCAGAATTATGCGCTCATCGCCATCGCCGTATTGCTGACCGCAAGTCCTTCGCTTGCGCACCATTCGTTTGCCATGTTTGACCAGTCAAAGTCGGTCACGCTGCAGGGCACCGTAAAGGATTTCCGCTGGACCAATCCCCATGTCTTCGTCCAATTGCTGGTCAAGACCGAGAGTGGCAGCGAAGAAGAGTGGAGCATTGAAATGACAAGCCCGGAACATCTGGCACGAGTCGGATGGAAACCCGGAGCGATGAAACCCGGAGACAAGGTGACCTTAGTCATCCATCCGATGCGCGATGGAAGCGCCGGTGGCCAGTTTATCTCGGGAACCGGACCGGACGGCCCGTTCGCGGGATCACCAGCGACGAATGGTGAAAGCAAATGACCCTGCCGAGACTCGCGCTCGCGGCGGCGACCTTGCTGGGGTGTGTGGTGAGCATGGGCGCGTCGGCAGAAATGCCGGACTGGAGTGGCCAGTGGGAAAATGTCGGTGCGACGCCTGATGCGTCCGGAGGATTCAATCAGTCGCTCGAACAGGTTCTGACGCGAATGCAGTGGGGACCACCGAACAGACCCGAGTTGCAGGCCCGAGTGGACAAGATGGTCGCGGGGGAGCGTAAGAGACTCGAGGCTATCAGCCGCGGGGAGGATCCTGGCGGGGTGGACGTGAAAGCCTGCACGTTCGGATTTCCGTTGGTCATGCTTGATTCTCCGCTGATGTTCGAAATTCTGCCGACGCCCAAGGAAACGACTCTGATCTTCTCGAGCCGCGAGATCCGCCATGTCTATACCGATGGGAGAGAGCATACCCCCAAGGACGAACTTTGGGCGACGCCCTGGGGTGACTCGATCGGCCACTGGGAAGGGCAGACTCTCGTCATAGACACGATCGCAGTCAAATCTCCGTTCGCTTCTTCGGAGTCAGAAGGTGTCGCGGTCATGGCGTTTGGGGACGTCGAGGGCGAACAGACGATCACCATTTTGAGTTCGCAGGCGCATTTCGTTGAGAGGATCCGGATGATCGACAAGGATCATCTGGAGGATCAGATGACCGTGATCGACCCGAACAGTCTGACGGAGCCGTGGCACGTGAACCGCACCTACCAGCGGGTGGCTCACATTCACCGCATGGTCTACGAGGACTGCGAGGGAGAAGAGCGCAATCCCGTCGTCAACGGCCGGTTCACGCTCGCGCCGCCGCCCTCAGCGACACCGAAGCCCGCAACGCCGCCGAACGGTGCTCCGTCCTCTCCATCCACCCCTCCGAAATAGCTTTCGGTCCCGCAATCTGGCGAACCGCATCTGCGATTTGCGAGTGAACGGCGAGCTGGGTTAGGGACGCTGAATCATCTCAATGCGGTTACCGACCGGATCGATCGCGATGCCAATGAGGATGCCGGTGTTTCCGAATGCTCGGGGATCGCCAGCCATTGAGCCGCCAGCCGCCTTGACTGCGGCGACTGTCGCCGCCATGTTCTTGACGTCAAGGATGATGTGAGCAATCGGGTCCTTCAGGTCGTCCGAGTCGCGATGCGTGATCACGATCGGCTCACTCTTGTTGGCCTTTGCGGCGTCGGTCGTTGCGCCGAAGTTCACGAAGATTTCCGCACCGCCTGGCACATTGATCCGATTGACCTCTTGCATGCCAAACGCGGTCTGATAGAACTTCGCCAACGCCGCAGTATCTTGTGCGCCGACACGTACCGAGTTCAGCGTTACCTGCGCGTGTGCGGCGCTGGCGAACAGCAGCACGGCGGTTACTGTCATCACAGCTATGTAGATTCTCTTCATCGAAGTCTCCAGTGGCGCGCCCCTTTCACGGTAGAGCGCGCAGGGATCGACCGTTCTGGCATCGACTGTTAAAACTTCTGATCAGCGGTGAGATCGTATCTGCCAAAGCCCTAAAGTTCAACCAGGTTCAACGCGCTTCAATCCCAGGTACGCGCAATACCCTTGAGCGGAAGCGCTCTGGTATGGGCAAACTTCGACAAGCAAGTTCTTGCCACGTTGGGTGGGGATTCCGGGCCGGCTCAGCCTGACAACGCTGCAAGCCCGGAAGCATTAAGTCTTCGTCTATTCAGCCGATTAGACATAGGTGGTTATCGTTTGGGCATCCCCTGTCGGGGGGCGTCTACTAAGCGATCTGCCTACAGCCCTTTTATCTAGGACGACAATGCTCGACTTTGAGGTGGACACATGAGTGCCCTGCGAAAAGGCCCATCACCAAATCTTGCTATTCAACACGCCATCAGTCGTTTGAAGGACGCCGAAGTTAATCTTCTGGTGGCGGTTCGGACAAGAAGGCATCCACACAATGCGCTCTTGCTGGCATCCCTTGCTCTTCTGCGAGAGGCATTAGCCACGGTCTCCAGAGCCCCCAGGCACAACAAGTCCCGGGGAAGGACGAAACGGACTTCGGGTTCATCGCAGCAAGGAGCAAGGCTCCTGTAGTGCTGGCGTGATGTGGACCGGGGCACCGGAAGTGGCGGTTCGGTTGTCCGCGACCTCTAATCAGTTACTTGCCGGTACCCCGGTCATCGCGGGCCGACCATCGCACGTCGACCTGCAATGCACGTCATTCAATTTTCCGTAGCCAGCGTCTAGGTCGTTGAGAGCACCGGAAGACGAGCCGAGACATCAAGGGGCAGTTTCCTTGCGAGGAATCGCTACGTAGGCTTCGTAAGCCGCAGCATCCATGAGCGCGTCCGTTTCCGCCCGATTCTTCAGCCGCACCTTTACGAGCCATCCCTGTCCATGTGGATCAGAATTGATTTTTTCCGGGGCAACTTTCAGCACCGGGTTCACCTCGACAACCTCGCCAGATACCGGTGAATCGATCTCATTCACTGTTTTCACCGATTCCACACTGCCGAGAGGCCTGCCGGATTCAAGCGTCGAGCCGGGCTTTGGCAGCTTGACGTCGACGATTTCATTCAGCTGAGACTGCGCGTAGTCGGTGAGCCCAATGGTGCCTATTTCGCCCTTCACATCGACCCACTGGTGCTCCTTCGAGTAGCGGAATGTCGCGGGATATGCCATACGCTTGCTCCCTGAAATCGAAGTGTCTCCTCGAGGTTCGACCGATGCTTATTTGCGGGTGGTATCATAACGCCGCCAGCAGCCAGTTCAACTTTCGAGGATATCCTATGCGACCCGACATCGTCCCCGGAGCTACTTTTCCCGATTACGAGCTTTCCGACCACACGGCGAAGCGCCGGAAGCTCTCCGAACTGCAAGGACAACATCCCATGGTCCTCGTCTTGAGCCGCGGAGGTTTCTGCCCGAAGGATCGCCGGCAGGCCGAAGGGCTCGTCCAGCTCCACCGCGAGCTCGAGGTTGCCTATTGCCGGCTCGTCACCATCAGCACCGACAATATCACCGAGACGAATGAATATCGCACCGGGGTCGGGGCCCACTGGCCGTTCCTGTCTGACACCGGACGTTCTGTCCAGAAAGATCTAGACATCGCCGAATACACGGATCCAGCCCACAATCCCATGATCCCCCACGTGATTGTCCTCGAGCCCGGCCTCGTAATTTTCAAGATCTACAACGGCTACTGGTTCCTGGGCCGGCCTACTCTGGAAGAGCTACGCCAGGACCTGCGTGCCGTTACCAAGAAATGCCGGCCGGACTGGGACATCACTACGCCCGAACTCAAGGCGGCATGGAAGGAAGGTCGCAAAGAACTGTTCTACCCTTACGGCAAGACCTACCTGCAAACTCTTGGTGAACAGGATTAAGAACGGCACGCGCGGTGTAGTGATCGTCTTGGCCATGCCAGTGCCACGAATGCCTCCAGACATACTTGCGCGAAATTGGGTGGGGCCAGATTCAAGAATTGAGGAAGAATGGACGCCTATCGCTAACGGTGAACAAATTTCCACGGCTTCTGGCTGCCGCGCTGGGTACGAACTAAGATTCAGCGCACTGCGTCGATCACATCATTTGGTCACGGCTCAGTGTCATCTTACTGCGCTCGAATTTGTCTTTGGTGCCCCGTACATCTGCGTCCCAGCTGCGCTACTGGCACCCCATTTTGTTGGCTAGGACGCGACTGACGCGTTCGAGTAAGTAATCCGATTTTGGAACGCTCGAGTCCCTGTTTCGCAGCGGCGCATTTTCATTACGTGGGGTGATTTCTTCGCACCGGTTCTTGCCACGATTTGTTGTGGCAACCGCCGGACGATGTAATCTACCTCCGTGGGGATGCCCGTGAAGAAATTGAAATTCGTGCTTTCGATTCCCGGCGACACGATGTATCTGCGCGCCCAGACTTCAGCAGCCCAGTCCGCTGCAGATCGTCTTGGTGTGGAATTAGAGGTTGTCAGCGCGCAGATGGATGCGGTAGCTCAGGGTCAACATTTGGTGGATCTCGTGCACTCCCGAACCTCGCGGCCGGCCGGCATCCTGGTCGAGCCGGTAAGCGCCGCTGGATTGCCCCGCGTGGCAGAGGCCGCAGTTGCGGCGGGAGTCGGCTGGGTCGTCAGCAATGCGTATGTGGACTATGTCGGACCACTCCGCAAGAACTCCAAAGCTCCAATCTTTCAAGTATCACAGGACCACGTGGAGGTTGGCCGGATTCAAGGGCGGCAGATTGGCGCGATCTTGCCCAAGGGTGGTTCGGTCCTCTATCTTCGCGGACCGCAGATGAGCTGGTGGGCCACGAAGAGATTCGAGGGCATGGAAAGCGCCAAGCCCAAGAACGTCGAAGCCAGGAGCCTTAAAGTACTTTCGTCAACCGGCGACGGCGCCCAGAACGCAGTGAGTTCCTGGCTGAATTTGACCAGGCAGCATCCCGAAGGCACTCAACTGATCGTCTCACAAAACGCCGACTTCATTACCGGAGCCAGAAAGGCGTTCGAGACAACTACGTCTGGACCCGAGAGAGCGAAATGGCTAGCGCTGCCGTGCGCGGGCGTTGGAGTTACCGACAGGAGCAAGCCGCTGGTGGACCAGGGCGCTTTGTGCGCCGCAGTTGTGACTTCTTTGACGATGGACACGGCGGTCGAATTGCTGGCGCGGGCGCTGACAGACGGCTCGCAGCCTCCGGAAAATACGCTCGTGGAAGCGTACTCATACCCCAGTATTGAAGCACTCGCGAAAAAATGGAAAGCGAATTGACGAGGATTCCGGCGCCTCCGAGATGAGCCCGCTTTAGGGCCGGATCCAGTTAGCTGGGATTACCTCCCTTTGGAACTCATGGCTTGCTTCTAAGGCAAAGGCGTTTAACAAGAGTTGGTTTGTGTTTCCGATCAAATTCCTCCCCTCGTCCCAGCGGAATCCGAGCGGACATTTATAATCGGTTCACCTTCGGCCGGATTGTTCGAGAACCGACCTGGCACGTGCCGTATGAGCTCTCCAGTTCACCGGAAATGCGCAAATCGCGAGCTCCAAGTAGCCGATGTCGCACTTATAGTATTGGGAAAAGTCGTAAACCATTGCTCTGGCTGGGTTTGGTTCGAGCGCCAAATTCATTGTGTCCAACATACGGGCAGCGTAAAATGCATTAACCGACGACTCGAATGAGAAGCTCTGTTGTGGAGGCTTTTGAAGTTCCCAATGTTTGTGTCCCCTAGCGCCATACGGCCTCGAGATCCACAACACCGCAATATGCCCAACGTTTTTCGTGTGCGAGTTTTTCTGATGCTCGCCTGTTTGCTCGTTGGGCTATCCGGCTGCGGATTCGCGCAAGCTCAGTTCGGCTCACAAGCTACCGGACCGCAAGGGGCAATCGAAGTTCATTTGCAGACCGGTGATAAAGCCCAGTTCAACGGAGTGGCGCGGGTCAGGCTTCTATCGACTGGCGGTCCGGCGATTGAAGAGGGCAAGCTGGATGGGTCCGGTACCGCCAGATTCGAACACCTCTCGCCGGGAACTTATATCGTGGAGGCAATCGCCCCCGGTTTTACCGACGCCCGGGAAACCGTAGCTATCGCTACGCAGTGGAGCTCCGTTGCGATTTATCTGTCGCTGAAAACGTCGGATTTCGGGTTCTCGGCTACCACAGCCGCAGCTGTTCCCGTACTCGCTGCCAACGTGCAAGAAGAATTGGATAAGGGTCTGGAGGCCTTCCGCCGGAAAGACATGGTCCAGGCTCGAAAGCATTTCGAGAAAGCGCTGTCGATCGCGCCCGGCAACTCGGACGTTCACTATCTAATGGGCGCCCTGGAGTATCAGGAAAATAATATCTCAGCCGCCCAGGGGCACCTGGAAAAAGCTATTCAACTGTTCCCAAATTCTGGCCAGGCGCTCGAGTTGCTCGGGGAACTCTATTGTCACCAGCAGCAGCCGGAAAAGGCCGTGCCTTTGCTGGAAAAGGCAGTATCGATTGAAGACGGATCCTGGAAGGCACATTGGGCACTTGGTTCGGCCTATCTTCAGGTCAATGATTTTGCGAAAGCGCAAAAGCAGTCCGAACGAGCGATTGCGCTGGGGAATGCCGAGGCCGGCGCCGCTCAGGTGTTGGATGCCGCGGCTCTTGCGAGCCAGGGCAAACTTGACGCGGCGGAATCCGTTCTCGCTGCGTTTATCCGCTCTTCTCCAAACGATCCCGCAGCGCGACAAGCCCACGATCTTCTCACCGAACTAAAGCAACGCGAGGGGAGGCCGGTTGAGGACTCGGCGCTGCCCCTCACTGCGACGGGAAGCTTCGCCGCGATTGCCGATCTACGCCCCGACCTTTTGGCGTCGCAAGCTTCTGGGTGGTCCAGGCCGGGCATCGACGAGCTGGTTCCCGCTGTCGCTTCCGATGTTTCCTGTGCGCTTCCAGACGTGCTCGCGGGTGCGGGAAAGCAGGTCGAGAATTTTATGGATAGCCTCGAAAAGTTCGAGGCTACAGAACGAGTCGAGCATTTTCCTGTCGACAAGCGCGGAGAGCTCCACTCGTCTGAGACGCGTTCATTTGACTATATAGTCTCGGTTGTACACGAACCGCACGGCGTCATCGACCTGCAGGAATATCGGAACGGGAGTCTCGATCCCGCGCAGTTTCCGGCGTCTGTCGCGACCAATGGTCTGCCGGCGATGGCCATGGTCTTTCATCCGCACATGATGTCAGACTTCGATTTCACCTGCGAAGGTTTGGGGCAGGCGTCCGGGCGCCCCGCGTGGCAAGTGCGCTTTCAGCAGAATCCGAACCGGCCCATCCGGATTCAGTCCTACATCGTCGCTGGAAATTATTATCCGGTCGAACTGAAGGGGCGCGCGTGGATCGATGCTGCGACGTATCAGGTTGTCCGCCTTGAATCAGAGCTGGTCAAGCCGATTCCGCAGATTCATCTTCAGCGCGAGCGCTTGACCATCGCCTACGCGCCCGTACAGTTTTATTCGCAGAACATCCAGCTCTGGCTTCCAGCTCGTGCGGAGTTGCTGGTGGTGATGGATAAAACCGCCTTTTATCGGACCCATTCTTTCAGCAATTTTTCGCTCTTCAGCGTCGGCACGAACCAGAAAATCGGGGCACCGAAGGAATCCTACAGTTTCACGAATCTTTCCGATCAGAGTGTGAGCGGTCAGCTTACCGTTACGCCTGTTCTGGGACATTCGCTCACACCTATCTCCGTCACATTTACGATCCCGGCGCGCCAGAGTGTTTACAAGGTCGTGGGGCCCGGCAAGGATCTCGATATTTCTGCGGAGTTGATTGCTTCGGCCCGCTTCGTTTACACCGGCGCCCCCGGCATGATTCAAGGGAACGCCACGATGGCAAGCGCGAGCACGCTTGAAATCGTCCCTCAATCCGCAAATTCCGCTTCTCCCTAGTGGCCGGCGTTCGCTCGCTTCCGACATCGGTGATCTCGCACTCGTATTTGGCTGTTCCGATTCGGCAAGGCAGCGTGCGCGAACCTTCGCTAAGTTTTGTGAAGGGCCGCCGTTCGCTTGGGACATCCCCATCAGTGCAGCGACAGGATTGTCTGTCCCACCAAAAGCTGTATGATGTGCCGCAACCGGAGGGTCCGGAGGTCGAAATCCAAACAGGGGGGATGGAAATGCGGAAAGCGACTGGCATTTTGTTGTGCGGGATTGCTGTTGTTTTGCTGACAGCGGCGGCTGCGTCGCGATCGGCGCAATCAAGTTATGCCGACGATCGGGCTGAAATCGAGAATCTGCAGGCGCGCTATATGTTCGCGCTGGACTTTCGCGATGCCGATACGTACGCATCCACATTCACCGAAGACGGAGTGCTGGATTACGGACCGGTGGTGAAAGGCCGGGATGCGATCCGGAAAATGATCGCGGGCATGGCCAAAAGCGATGCGGACCGGGCGGCAAAGGACACTTCGGGACTTCGTCCCGCAGCGGGGCGGCACAACATTTCGAACATCGTCATTAAGATCGACGGCGACAAGGCGACTGGCAGGGCCTATTGGTTTCACTACAGCAACAACAATCCGCAGCGAACCGCGGGCCTGGATTCGTTTGGGAACTACGAAGATGAGCTGGTGAAAGTGGAAGGAAAGTGGCTGTTCAGCAAGAGAAAGATATACAACGAGCAGGTGGCTGACTGGCTCTATAAGGGTCCGAATCCGGCCTGGTAGGCATGGAGGGGACTCTGAAAGATCCAGCGCCTACGACCGACCGTGCTGCAGTCCCGGTCGCGTGTTCGTGCTACGCGTGCGGTTCCCGGAGCGCGTTATCGGTGCCTTCACGCCGGCTGGACTTGATGCTGCCTTTGCGCAAGGACACTTTGTAACTGATGCCAGCCGAGACCGACTGCATCAATGGCAACCGGCTGCCGAGCCGGCCAGCACTCTTCGTCGTGCTTGCCCTTGCTGCGGCGCTCACCTGCCCTCCCGGGTCGTGCCAACTTGCGCCTGGTTCAATCGAGGTCCGTTGGAATGAAGGTTCACCAGACTGCGCCAAGAACCCACAGTCTCCGCTCCAGGTGCACCCGTACAACAGCACTACATTCATTCTTCGAGAGAACCTATGCGAAACCTTCGAGGCGCCGTTCATGTACCTTTTGGTTGGATCAATGAAGGCGCTCCTGATCGACACCGGCGACATCGCAGACCCGAGCGCGGCGCCGCTAGCGAACATGGTTATGCACCTGCTTGCCGGACAGGAATCTACGAAACTGCCTTTGCTCGTCGTTCATACGCATCGGCACCTGGATCATCGCGCTGGTGATGCACAGTTCACACGTTTTTCCAATGTTCAGGTCGTTGGATTCGATATCGATAGCGTTCGGCGCTACTACAACTTTACTGATTGGCCCAACGGCCTCGCTCAGGTCGACCTGGGTAATCGAACGGTCGATGTGATTCCCACGCCTGGGCACAACGAGACCGAGGTTTCTTTTTACGACCGTAGTACGGGTTTGTTGTTCACAGGTGATTTCTTGATGCCCGCTCGACTCCTTGTCGATGACGCGAGCGCGGATCTCGCAAGCGCTGAAAGGGTCGCCGCTTTCGTCAAGGATCGCCCGATCAGTTTCGTTCTGGGCGGCCATATCGAAATGAACTCTGCCGGGGACCTGTTTCCCTGGGAATCCCAATATCATCCGCATGAGCACGTACTTCAGACGACGAAGGACGACGTGCTCGCGCTGCCCGTCGCCATCCGCAGTTTTAATGGCTTCTATACAGTACACGGCGAATTTACTATGGAAGATTCGACGCGTTTACTCATCGCCTTGGCGGTCCTTGTACTCGTGGTCGCAGTTGCCGCCGTGTGGACGGTGGTTCGTTATATCCGACGCCGCAGTCGCGCAAAGCAGTCCCTAGCGGGGGGCGCATAGACCCGGCCGGATCCACGAAACAAATCACCTGCGGTTGCGTTTAGGGCTAGCACCTTCAAGACTTGCCTCCGCGCAGTCGACTATTCGTCAAACTACGGACCTCACGGGGATTTATCCGACCAGCCAGGTGCAACGCCCGCTGGGCCCATCCACATCCAAGTAGGGGTACTGCCCAAGTGAGTGGTTTTTCTCAGAATCTACCTTACGAGTGTGGAGACGATCGAGAAATGGTAGCGGAGGCGACATGGTAAGCACGAAAAACTCATTCGGAATAATGGCGATGGCGGCAATTGTGGTGGCGGTCGCGGTACTTCTTAATCCGTTTTCTACGTCGGCGTCGCTCGGTGGTGACGTGGCTTCGATTGAAGCCGATCGGGCGAAAATGCAGGCCACGCTTGAAACGACGAGTAAAGATCTCTATACGATTCACGAAATTCATGTTCCCAATAATGTTGTCGTGAGGGAGTTTGTTTCGCAATCAGGAAGCGTGTTTGCGGTTGCATGGCAGGGAGCCGCGCGTCCGGACTTGCGCCAGCTGCTAGGTACGTACTTCGATTCGTTCGCCAAGGCCTCGCAGGCCAAGAAGTCCCAGCGAGCAGGCCGGGGGCCGCTAGTGATCGAGCAGGCCGGGCTCGTCGTGGAAATGAGTGGTCACGCACGATCGTTTCTCGGGAGAGCTTACGACCCCCGAACCGTTCCTGCTGGCGTTCCCGCGGCGGAGATACGATGAGAACCAAGCGCTCAAGAGAATTTCCTGTTACAGCGATACTTGTATTCGTAGTGGCGCTTGTGGGCATCTGGATTTCGGGTTGTTCAAGCTCCGGCTCGCCTGCGACAACCACAACGTCAACACCGACCCCAGTCACGACTCCCACGTCGAACGTGCAGTCGATCAGCGTAACGACCGGGCCCGCGGTTGCATCCGGCCGTCTTGCAATCAACAGTGCGTTTACTTCCGTTACGGTTTGTGTGCCAGGCAGCGCGACTCAATGCCAGACGATTAGCGGGATTCTGGTCGATACCGGATCTTCGGGTTTGAGGGTTTTGTCCTCGGCGCTCACTGTCTCCTTACCGCAGCAGACAGGTTCGGGCGGCAATCCAATCGCAGAGTGCGGTGAGTTTATCGACAGCGAGACGTGGGGGCCGGTGCAGACGGCGGATATTTCCCTTGCAGGCGAGAAAGCGAGCTCCGTACCCATTCAAGTCATCGGGAGCTCCGGTTTTTCGGTGCCGACGTCGTGCTCAGATCTCGGCCCAGTCCAGGATGATCTGGCGACCCTGGGCATGAACGGAATACTGGGGGTAGGGAATTTCGTCCAGGATTGCGGAGAGGGTTGCGCGGAGAGCGGGGCTTCGAACGTTGGGCTCTATTACGCGTGTCCTTCGTCGGGTTGCGTAGTGACGTCCGAAGGGCTGGCCGAGCAAGTTTCCAACCCGGTCGCGTCTTTTGCGACAGACAACAACGGCGTGGTCGTCGAGTTGCCCGCTGTTTCTGGTACCGAGACAAGCGTCACCGGTTCGCTCGTTTTCGGGATCGGGACTCAGTCAAACAACGGCTTGGGGAGCGCAACCGTCTACACTTTGAATCCTGATACAGCGGCCTTCACCACGACGTTTAAGGGACAGACCCTTACCGATGCGTCTTTCCTTGATACCGGTTCAAATGCCATTTATTTTCTGGATTCCGCGTCGACCGGATTGCCGACATGCACCGATCTCAACTTCTGGTATTGTCCGTCATCGACGCAGTCCTTTTCAGCAGTCACCCAGGGCGCCAATGGCGCAACGGCTACCATCAACTTCTCAATCGCCAACGCCGATTCGCTGACCTCCAACACAAACGACGGTGTCGCTGCGGGTCTTGGCGGCCCCGGCCCCGGTCTTTTTGATTGGGGTTTGCCGTTCTTTTACGGTCGCACCGTCTACACGGCCATAGAGGGGACGAGCACGCCGGGAGGCGACGGTCCGTATTGGGCCTACTAGGAATTGATCAAAGCCCTCGTGTCGCAAGGGTCCAGCCAGCGAACCGACGCGGCGTACGTTCGCTCCTAGGGGTCTCATGGCCCAGCCTCCACCGTTGCTAGGCCAAGGGCCTACCGACCGCGAGTTAATTGCACATTCCTTTTACTCAGAGCTCAGGTCCGAGCGTAAGACATCGTCCAAACAGCCTTGTCGCCTTCGTGGTATTCGTTGCCGGCCCACGGAGTTCCGCAGACATGCAGATACGCATATGGCGTCCCAGCAAACATCACCCACGCTCCTTCGTCGCGGACCGTGGTCGGCAGGCCGTTGGCCCCAGCATCGAAAGGCCAGGTGATCATCCAGTGTGGCCCGATGGGAATCGCGGGGCTGGTCTTATCCCTAGGATTCGTGTTGCTTCTCTGTGTGGCGCCGCACAGCATGTAGATCATTCCGGGAGCTGTGTTCGTCGGCTTCGGCTTTCCTTGCATGGCATCCATCATCCACTGCATACCCATGGGGTTCATGCACATGGGCGGGGCGCCAATTTTGTTTTCGTCTCCCGGAGTGCAAATCCAGTCGTTCGTTCCCTTTACCAGGACGGTCATGGTCCCGTCGGCAGCGATTTCGGCAACCGTCGCGTCTTTGGTCACTTGTTCTGGACCGGCGAGACGTGCTCTTCTAATTCTTGGATCTTCCGCCTTATCAGCCGGGTCTCGTCCTTCTGGCATTGAGTGATTCACTACCGTAGATTTCCGTTCGCCCTCTGCCTCTGCGGAAAGTCCAGCGACGCTTGCCCTATTCTCGCCGGAACTGGTGGTCAATAAAGCCGCAGCAGGTATCGTCGTAGCAAGAAACTCTCTTCGGTTTTTCATCGGCGCTCATTCCTTAGGTAATGCAAGGCGAAGCCATCAATCTCGGTCTTGCCCTGCGCGTTACTGTACGTCGTTATTTCGACTTCATCAACCCGCCTAGCGGCACAAGAGGTCCGGTCGGCATGAGGTCCAACCTCAGCAAGGGGGCTTTGACCGAGCGACGGGGTCGGCAAGCGAAGGCAACAATGAGTTCGGGCTTCCATTTGCTGGACAGACCGAGAGCGCATAGGCAGTTTCTCGTGATCCTGCGGGCGAGGCGTCGTTCTGCTATATTCGGCTGGCAGTGAAAATCACTGTCGGCAAGGAATGAAGCACTCCAACTGTAGAGGAGACATCCATGGCTCTTGATAATAAAGATGAATCCGTGCTGAGCGACATCGATCGTCTGGTGAAAGAAGAGGAGCAGTTGTATGGCAAGAGCGAAATCACAAGCGACGACCGAGCGCGCTTGGCCGAATTGACAGTCCATCTCGACCAGTGCTGGGACCTTTTGCGACAACGCCGGGCTCTTCGGGAGTTTGGGAAGGACCCCGATGCGGCAAAAGTGCGTCCCGCTAAGATTGTGGAGAAGTACGAGCAGTAGAACAGCGCGGATATTTTGGCCAAGGCGCGATGCGGTGCGAAGTATTCAGGTGTGACCCGTGGCCTTTCTGGCCTGTAGGAAGCCTTTTTGGTCATTAAATCGTGAATCCGACGGCGTCAATTTCGCGTCAGAAAACCCGAGGATTTCAATCATGCGCACTCTTGTAGTGGGTGCAGGAGCAGTTGGCGGGTATTTTGGCGGTCGCTTGGCTCAGGCGGGCCGCGATATTACGTTTCTGGTTCGTGCGAAGCGAGCCGAGGAAATCAATTCGAAGGGCCTTCAAATTCTCAGCCCGCACGGGGATTTGACCCTGCACCCGAAATCCATTACGGTCGAGCAGATCACGAGTCCCTATGACCTGATCCTGCTCGCTGTGAAGAGCTACGCGCTCGCCGGCGCCATGAATGACTTCGCTCCCGCTGTTGGACCCGAAACCATGATTCTTCCGGTGCTGAACGGCATGCGCCATATGGACCTTTTGATTGCGCGGTTTGGAAAGAACGCCGTTCTAGGAGGCGTGTGTCTGGTCGCAACCGAGATTGACCAGGAAGGGCGGATTCAGCAGCTTACGAATTTCCAGACGATCAGCTATGGCGAACTCAACGGCGAGAGCACACCACGTCTGCAGAAAGTCGATGACACGCTTTGTGGCGCAGGCTTCGATGCTTCAATCTCGAACCACATCATGGAAGATATGTGGCAGAAGTGGGTCCAGCTTGCAGCGCTGGGAAGCATCACCTGCCTCATGCGTGGCAACATTGGCGACATTGCCGCAATCCCCGGAGGTGCGGACCTTTCGCTCGCCGCCCTCCGGGAGTGCTCCGGAATTGCAAGTGCCTGCGGGTATCCGCCATCGGATGCCTTCCTTGGGCAACAGACTGTGCAGCTCACGCGCCAGGGTTCGAAGCTTGCGTCCTCGATGTATCGCGATCTGAGAAAGGGCGCACCCGTCGAGGTGGACACCATCGTGGGTGATCTTCTGGAACGTGGACGCAAGCACGGGCTCGCGACGCCATTACTGGAAGCAACATTTGTGAATCTGTCGATCTACCAGCACGGACTCGTTCAGGCAAGAGCGGCTTCGAGTTGACCCGTCGCCGCCGGTGGCGGATCCTGTTTCCTGCGGTCTCGTTCGGGCCGACCGCTGAGCGCTTCTCTGTCGTTTCCGCTCGATTCCAATCGTGGCCGAAGCGCCACCGATGCGCTCAATGGCCATAGCCTCTAGAAGTGGCACATCGTCCCGCGGCACTTCGATGAGCCGCAACGACACGGGCAGGTGCATTGGAAGGCATAGTCGACAGTCAGTTCTTCTCCTGCTTTGATTTTCCGGAAACTGTACAGGAAGATTCGGCCACCGATTTTGCGCACGGTCAAATTCGGATCGCAGCTGTGGTTGATGAATTCTGCGCCGCTTCCCCCTACAGACCCATCAAGGAGCGAGCGCCCGTCCCGGCGAACCGTATAAGTCCGCCTTGCTTTCCCCGCCCAGACTGCCTTCACGACACGGCGCGTGAATTCGCGCTCACTGATCGGTCGTCCGGTGTACTGGATAACCCTCTTGCCCAGCGGAATCGTCTCTTGTGTGAAGACGCCAAACCGTTCGATACGAGACCGGCGAATGACGAGCTTAAAACTGGCAAACCGGGGGTTCACAACTGCAGCGTGACGCTTCGCAGGCATTTTTAGCGGGCCCAAACGCATTCAGGAGTTACCCGGGGTCAGCTCCCCGGACACTCGGATTTCTCGATCTCTGTTCTCGATGCCTATTAACGACAGGCGGGGACCGCTAGCAATCGGTCGGCCCCCGCATCAGCCGGTGGCTACCAGGGCTTGAGTTTCAGCACATCAAAACCTTTGTCGGTAAGAGGCTTCGTGTGTGCCAATGCCTTGGGTTTCTTGAGACTCTTGGCCTTTTTCTTTTTAGTCGGCATTCTTTTTCTCCTGTCGCGGGTCCGCCCATTCTGGGCTGAGAGGTACTTATATCCAAATGCGAAGTCAAATGTCCACAAGGAAACATTACGTCGGATGACTCTTATCCCCGGGATGAAGCGGCTGTGACCTGATAACGGAGTGCGGGAGATTTGAGCGAAAGCTTCGGTATCATTCTCTGCCGCGCTCGCTCATACGACTCCCAGTCGGCGACGTCTGGCAGCGAAGGAATCGTGACGGACTCACCGCGATCAAGTCCGGCGAGCGCAGCGTCCACCATTGCGTCCGCTTCCATGACGACGTCTGGCGGCAAGCTCGCAATCTCTGTACCCGACTTTTCCCAGATCGCGGTCCGGGTTGCACCCGGCAGTACGACTTGCACGCGAACGCCCGTATTGGCGACCTCCTGCTGTAACCTCAGGCTTAGATTGAGAAGGTAGGCCTTGGTGCCGCTGTAGCTGCCGTTGAATAACTCGGGGGCAAGTGCCAGAACTGAACTGATATTGATGAGAGTCCCAGATCCGCGAGCTATAAAACGGGGAATTGCCCCGAGCGCCAACAGGGTCGGCGCCAGCACGTTGAGCCGGATCATGCTCTCGAGATGGTCGGGATCAGAGCCGGCGAGGTTGCCGCTCATGCCCATGCCCGCGTTGTTGACCAGCACGGTAATGCTGGCATCGGTGCGCAGCACCTGTTCGATCCAGGCGAGATCTGCCTGGTTCGTGAGGTCGGCAACCAGTGTTGTGACGGAAGCGCCAGTGTTGTTGCTGATTCGGCTGGCAACCTCATCGAGCTCTTTTAGGTCACGAGCGACTAGAATCAGATCATAACCGCGCCTCGCAAAGCGATCGGCATAGACGGCACCAATGCCGGAAGAACCGCCCGTTATCAGAGCGGTACCTTTCGAAAGTGAATTCATCTGTTGTCTCTCCTATGTGAGCCCGGGAGTGCTTGTGGCACTTTCGAGATACGCAAACACAGGGCCATCGGTAAGGTGCAGAAAGGACAGTGGTTAGTCGCCGTGAGCATGCTGAATATTCAGAAATGACGAGATTTCGGAATGCGTGCGGAGGTCAAACCGTTCACAGTCGCGCCCGAACGAGCTAGGTTCGCTCTGATACCGCGCGATTCCGATCGTGGTTTGTGGAGTAGAATGGGCCGCTATTTTTGAGGTCGCTCGGTGCAGGGTACGCTCGGCCCGGGGGGGCGGATCGCGTGGGCAAATTCCGAAGCTGGACTATGGGTTGCGGACTCGCTCTATGGGCTGCCCTCGTGCTGTCGCTTCCTGGGTTTACCGACGCCACCGGCCAGTCGGCGGAAGATGCCGGCGCCGGTCGAGTTACAACGCCGGACCTCTCTGGAGTCTGGTCCGCCAGGCAAAATACGGACACGTTCAACGCGAGCGAACCTACACTTCGAGCGTGGGCCGAGGCAAAGTTCAGAACGGTGAAGCCCGGATACGGTCCCCACGCGACGGCTCTTTCTCAGGATCCGCTGCTGGACTGTTTGCCGCCTGGATTTCCGCGAATACTTCTCACTCCATTTCCGCTCCAAATCGTGCGACTGCGGGACGAAGTAATCATGCTCTTCGAGTACGATCATTATGTGCGTCACATCTATACGGACCGTAGGGAGCATCCTAAGGATCTGGTGCCCACTTGGATGGGCGATTCGATCGGGACGTGGGACCGAGGTACACTCGTCGTGGACACCGTGGGATTAACGGAAAAGTCCTGGCTCGACCAGGTGGGTCATCCGCATTCCGATGCGCTGCATGTTGTCGAGCGCATCAAGCGAATCGACCATGAAACGCTTGAGGACAATTTGCTTTTTGACGATCCAAAAGCGTATGCGAAAAGCTGGACGGGGCAACAGACCTTCAAGCTCAGACCAGGCTGGCATCTGATGGAGTACGTTTGCGAAGATCACATGGCAGAACCAACCAGGTAGCGATTTCCCATGAAGCACAAAACAAATTTGGCCTTGGAACTGACCGCAATTGCGGTGATGGCTGTTGTGGTGTGCGTACTGGGACTGCTTCAGTACCGCTGGACCGATGAGATTAGCGCCGGCGAACAAGACAGATTGAAAAGCGCTCTGACGTCAAGCGTTAGGAGCTTTGATCAAGAGTTCTCATATGATTTCGAGCACATCTGCGAGAGTTTTGAGATCGATCCGGAAGAGCCGGCATCTACGATCCAATCTCGCATCATCCGGCAGTACTCAGACTGGTTGCAGACGACTTCGCAGGCCAACCTCCTCGGCGGCGTGATGATTTGGCGAGCAGACGGAAGAGACGGCTCACCCCTGGAAGTGTTGGATCAGCACGACCGGGAATTTGGGAGAGCGCCCTGGCCGCCGGATTTCGGACCGCTCTATCCGTCTCTTGAAAAGCAATTCGCGAGATTACCGGTTCTCATTTCCGGACACGCTGCTACGTATTATCCGTGGACGTTCTATGGAGACGCCCCTGCTCTGGTGCGCCCGATATTCAAAATCACTTCTGAAGTCGGCGAATCGGACATGGAAGTCCGCCCGATTGGGTTCCTTATTGTCCAGATCAACTCGAAGTTTGTGACTGGCCAGTATTTTCCAGAATTGGTCGGAAATGACTTCCAGCCCTCCGGGTTTCGAGTGGCGGTTCGAACCGCGAGTGCGCCGTACCAAGCTGTCTACCGGTCCGATGCGTCGTTTCCTGTTTCTACGCCATCTCCCGACGCTGAGATTAACCTCGTCAAGTCGGCAGGGGAAGAGGCGGAGCGACGGGGGCATCCGTCGATCGCGGCTGCCGATCCTGCCCGAGGATGGGAGTTGGTCGCCCAGCACCCGGCCGGGTCCATGGAGGTTGCCGTGGTGCGCTGGCGACGGGAGAACCTCGCGATAAGCTTGGGGCTGCTTGTCGTCCTAGCCGCGAGTATCGCCCTGGTTTTTTCCGTAGCTCGCAAGGCCGAACGCCTTGGGCAATTTCAGATGGATTTCGTCGCGGGCATTTCGCACGAACTATTTACGCCCCTGTCGGTTATCAATTCGGTGGTTGAGAACTTTGCGGACGGTCTGGCTGACCGCCCTGAAAAGATTCAGGAGTATTCCGATATCCTTCGCGACCAGGCAAGACGGACCGAACGTCTGATGGAACAGGTCATGCTTCTGGCTTCGGGCCGGATCGTCCATCCGGAGACAACTCGACTTCCGATTCAGATCGGCGGGGTTGTGGCACAATGCGTCGCCGCTTCGGAAACCGCGCTGCGCGGTGCCGGTTTCACCTGGGACAAATGGATCGAAGAGGATTTGCCGCCTGTCGTAGCCGATCCGGGCATGGTAGCCAGTTGCGTCGAGAACCTGGTCACCAATGCCATCAAGTACGGCAGGAGCAACCGCTGGATTGCCGTGCGAACCCATGTTCATAAAGCTGGATCGCGACACGAGCTGCGGATCAGCGTCGAGGACAGGGGAATCGGAATCTCGCCCAAGGATCTGCTACATGTTTTCGACCCCTTCTATCGTGTGCCGGCGGTCAGAGAAGCCCGTGTGCGGGGGACCGGTCTGGGCCTGTTCCTGGTGAAGCGGATGATGGAGCAAATGGGCGGGCGAGTTACCGTGACCAGCGAGGTTGGGCGCGGATCCGTTTTCGTCCTCCATTTTCCGGTGCTGAGATCGGCCGAGCATTCGCACGCAGAGCCTGCCTGGTCGAAACTCAGCTGAATGGTTATCTCGATCCGTCCAGCACGGGCAGCCTCGATTTGCCTTGATTGCCCCAAGGCCTAGGTGATGTCGCATGAGTGCCAAGATATTGATCGTCGAGGACGAAGATGCCCTGGTCGTTACGCTGAGGGACCGTCTGCGCAAAGAAGGCTACGAAGTCAGTGCCGCCAAGGACGGGCCGTCAGGATTCGAGCGCGCCATGGGCGAGCCATTTGACCTCATGATCCTGGATGTCATGTTGCCGGGCGAGAGCGGGTTGGGCGTCTGTCAGAAACTTCGACATCACGGATGCAATGTTCCCATTCTGATGCTGACGGCGCGCCGCCAAACAATGGACAAGGTCGCTGGACTGCGAACGGGAGCCGATGATTATCTGACGAAGCCATTTCAAATGGCGGAATTGCTCGCGCGCATTGATTCGTTGCTGAGGAGATCGGGGCAAGCGGCGCCAGCAGCCTCAAGCCATCATAAGTTTGGATCGGTTCAGATTGACATCCGGCGGGCGGAAGTTTCACGCGACGGAGAGCCGGTCTCGCTATCCGCCAAGGAATTTCAATTACTTCGATATTTCGTCGAGCATCGGGGTGCAACTCTGTCTCGCGAGGAACTTCTCCAGGAAGTCTGGGGCTACGGCGTGACTCCGTCTACTCGGACTGTCGACGTTCACGTAGCCTGGCTGCGGCAGAAGTTGGAGAACGACCCCAAAAATCCTCAATGGATACTCACCGCGATAGGCTTGGGCTACAAATTCGCGGGCTGAACGTCCAGAAAATCGTCTTTGGAAGTCGAAATCCTTGCCGGCAGCTAGAACAGGAATTTGGCCCCTATCTGGAACAGTCTGGGAGCCGCCGAGTTCTCAATGTCCCCAAAGGCAGGGCTGCCGATACTACCGTTGACCGCCGGCCCCCCGGTAATCGGGTTCCCGTAGAACTGCGCATGGTTGAAGGCATTAAATGCCTCCACACGGATTTGTATCGTTTTACCTTCCGCTATCGGAATGAGTTTCTGTAGTGTCAGATCCCAGTTGTTTATTCCGGGACCGTAGAAGAAGCGCCGCGGGCAGGTTCCGAGTGTTCCAAGAGCCGGGCGGCTGAATAGAGCCGTGTTGAACGCCGGCAATCCGTTCCGCCCGTTGGTATTGATGTCGAGGGGACCGGCCGAGCAATCCGGAAGATCGATGTAGTTGTTGTTGACGCCATTTGGATTGGTACCCAGTAGCGAATCATCATTCTCGTCTTGCAGAGTGACGGGGAATCCCGTGGCGAACCTGGTGATGCCGGTCACGCTCCAGCCGTCTGTGAGCCGGTTGCTGCGGCGGAACAGAGTGTTGAAAGGCAGGTCGATCCGGTAGCTGGCGACAAAGTTCTGCGCCATATCAAACGCGGACAGGGCATAGGTATAGTGGAGATTATTACGCAAAACCTCTTCTCCGACGCTTGAGGAATCGTCCATGGATTTGCCCCATGTGTAGCCAACCAGAAACGACTGGTGCACGCCGGTATGGCGGATGTTTATTTCCATCGCATTGTAGTTGGAGTTCGCGATCGTGCTTTGTAGGCTGTCGCCGCCAAATAGCGGCCAGAGCGGCCGTGTCTGATTGTCGTTATCAGGTCCGCACGACCCTGGAATTGCGGCAGCCTCAGCCAGGCATTCTGCGGGATTGGCGGAATTGAAAGGAACGATTGCGAGTTGGTGATGGCCCTGGTTCCCGACGTAACTGAAACTCAGAAGTGTGTCGGCCTTCAATTGGCGCTCGATCGACAGGTTCCACTGCTCGGAATAGGGCACCTTGTTTGAATTGTTGTACGCGGGATCACCGTCGATCGGCTCAAGCCTGCTCCAATCGACCGTATCGTTTGGTTTCGTCGAGGTTGCACCAAACGCGGGAGGTTCGGTGGGGAAGGGCTGAACGACGCCCGGAAGTTCCGGCGAGCCTGACGTGCTGAGAAACGGTCGGGTGAACAGAATCGAGTTGGGAACGTAATTGTATCCGTAGGGGGGAATCGAATACATGATTGCGGCCGTAAGACCGGGAATCGCCGTATAGAACATCCCGAAGCCGGCGCGGATACTGGTTTTGCTGCCGTCTCCGACAAGTTTTCTCAAGAGCCCGTTCTGGAAGGCGGGAGCGTACACCAGACCCACGCGGGGACCGAAATTCTTGTAGTCAACCGGCGCGATTGTCCTGGGAACTCCGGGATCAGTGGGAACCAGAAAACCCGTGGGCGCTCCGGGATACGTGACTGACTGCTCGCCGATAACCAGGGATTGCAACTGGTTGTACTTTTCGTACCAGGGGCTGATGATGTCCCAGCGCAGGCCGTAGTTCACGGTGAGGCTCGGTTTAAGTCTCCAGGTATCCTGCGCGAAGAACCCGACATATCTGTTTCTCGGGTAGAACCTGCCTTGGTCTGCCTGTACGTAGGTGCTCGCTACACCGATCAGATAATCGGCATAGTCGGAACCCGTTTCCGAACCGTTGAATTGGAAACTGCCGTTAAACGTAGCATTCGGAATTTCGTTTACCTCGTCAAAATGAGCTTCGCCTCCAAACTTGACGGTGTGGGTGCCGACGACCTTTGAAAAGTTGTCCGTCAGGTGGAAGCTGTTTTGACGCTGAACGGCATTGGTAATATCGGTGCCGATCGTGATTCCCAGATTCTGCAAGGACACGTTTTCGATACCCTCAATGCTCGGATCCAGCGGATAAATGCCCGTTGGGCCAGACGGAGCCGCATCGGGGCACTTCCCAGACTCGTCGACAGCCGTAACAAAACCCTGGCAGGCCAGCGGCGTTCCTACACCGCCTTTCGGCTGTCCGATATCGTTTGCGTAGCGCATGTAGCTGAAATGAAATTCGTTGACTGTGTTGCCGTTGAACGTTTTGACGTAACCAAGGTCAATGAGCTGCGCGAAACCGTCCGACAGCGCATTGAATGATCCGCCCAGCCCGTTGGGCACATTCGCACCGCCCTGGGGCTGCGGATACGGATTATTCAGAAAATAATTGTCGCCGGTGTAGTAGACGAAGAAATTGCCATAGTGAGTGTTCGCATCGAGCCGCACGCCGCCTTTGTCGTCACGGACGATCTGAGCCAGGCTCGTGCTATCGAATTCGTTTGCTCCTATGGTCGGCGACGGGATGTAGGGCAACAGGAATTTCGCAGGCGCAACCCAGGCACTCTGCGGGATGATCGCCCCCGGAAATACGCAAGCATTGGAACCGATCGCGGCGCATCCCGGATTGTAATAGGCCTCGCCCTGGGTCACGGCGTATCCCAATCTGCTGCTCAGCTGGCTGGCCAGGTACGGGGTACTGACCGCACCGGTAAGAGTGGTTGCCAGATCGAGCAGGTCGCCGGAGCGATCAGCTACGGACGGAACGCTCTGGATTCCGGTGTCGATGCCTTGCGTCGTTCGCGTTCCCTGATAATCCGCAAACCAGAATATACGGTTCTGCCGTATCGGGCCTCCCAGGGTGCCACCGAACTGGTTTTGATCAAACTCTGCCTTGGTGAGCGAAAAAAATGGTTTGGAATCGAGCGCCGTATTGCGTGCGAACTCAAAAGCATCTCCGTGAATCTGATTAGTTCCGGACTTGGTTACAACGACGATCTGCCCGCCCATGTAATTGCCGTGTTCGGCGTCAAAATTATTCGTCAAGACGCGAAATTCACTGATGGAGTCAAGATTCGGCAGTATGGCCACGCCCATGTTGACGGCTTCCTCCACGTTGCTTCCATTAACGCTGAAACCGTTGGCGTTTTCTTTCTGGCCGTTAATGGACTGGTTTCCCGGATTGGAGTCCCCGGAAGGAGGCGTGTTGGTGAGACCGGCCATGACAATCTGATTTTGTGCGCCGGTGCTGATGGGAACTACACCCGGCTGGAGACCCAACAAATCAGTGAAAGCCCGGCCATTTAGGGGAACCCCTTCGATCTGGGTGCTCGCGAGCACCTCACCCATCTGGCTGCTTTCAGTTTCGACGTGCAGGCCCGTGTCGGAAACCGTCACTTGCTGGGATTGCTCGCCAACCTCCAAAGGCACATTCACCTCAAGCTTGGTGCCAACATCGATCACCAGGCCGGTGCGCTTGTAGGGTTTGAATCCCGGGAAGACAATCGCAATTTCGTAGGAACCCACGTCCAGGCTCGGGAACGCGTAAAGGCCTTCGTCGTTCGTGGTGGCGTTTAGCTGGATACCGGTGGCCAGATTGCGGATGATCACGGTGACCTTGGGGATTGCACCACCGCTTGCGTCCTTGACAGTACCTGAAACACTTCCTCCAGTCGCGGCCCATGCTTGCGCACAGAGAAGCACGAAAAATCCCAGGAATGTGGCCCGGAGAGCGAACCAGCGCTTGTATTTCCGTACTGCGCCTTCTCTCCGCCCTACGAACTCTGCCAACTGCCTTCGATGCATCCCGTGGTCCCCCCGGCGTCGTTACCGTTGTTCGATCGATTTGCCCGGCTATAGAAGCTAGAAGAACGCTGTTGCACGGCCGGCAAATATGAGCGCAATCCATAGCACTAGGGAGAACTGCGCCCACCGCCTTGCACCGTCTGGCGCGACGTCCGCCTCCTCCCACTCGGCGATGCGGCGGTACGCCCCTAGATAGAAGATCACAGCGTTTACTCCTGCAGCGAAGAGAACGGCGATCGAGATCCAAAACGTAACGTTGTCGTAGTATTCGAGTGGGTCTGACGCGGGGTGTACGCCTCACACCCCCCATCCGACGCGAGCTGTGCTGGAACACACGCGTTCTCCGGGATAATATCGGGAGGTTCAGACGATCCGCGTAAAATCGGAGTAAAACCTTGTTTACGCGGATTTAATTTGCGAAAGGACCGGGGAGCGGGATAAGTCTAGGCTGTACAATAGGGGGTCTGACCCTGTACTGCGGCCCACAAGAACCCATGGACCGTCGCAAGGCAGTTTTTTTCGAGTCGTTCATTGGGAGAACGCTTCAGTGAGAATCCGGATGGCGACATGGATCACGGCGATGATGCTGTTCTTGCTGGCACCAGGTGCAAGCGCGCATCACTCCACCTCCATGTACGACATGGAGCATCCCAGCACGTTCAAGGGCGTCGTAACGCGTGTCGAATGGACCAATCCGCATGGGTACATCTATTTGAACGTGAAGAATGACAAGGGCGGCGTGGACGAATGGGCGATGGAGATAAATAGTCCCAATTTCCTCCGTCATAATGGATGGACGAGCACGACGGTGAAGTCTGGCGACGTCATCACGGTCAACGGCGGCGCAGCCAAGAGCGGAGCCAAGACCATGCGATGCACTTCCGTCGTTTTGGCCGACGGTCTTGAATTAAGATCGTAGAGCGGCGCTCTTATGCGAGGCCCGGTCAATTCCGGACCTTGCGGGTGACCGATTACGAGAGGGAAGGCGGGAAATGCTTCATTTCTGTCAGTGGCTGGAAAAAAACTCCTGGATCATCGCGCTCGATAGCAACGTTCCGCTTTCGCTTTTCTTTGAAATCATGCATTACTCGGGTTTCTTTCTTGTGGTGGGAACCACTGTGGTGATGGACCTCCGAGTCCTGGGTCTCGCCGGGGTCAAGGAATCTCCTTCCGCGATCGCCGAGCAGCTCGTCCCGTGGATGTGGACCGGCCTTGCGATGGCCACCCTGTCGGGCTTTTTCATGTTCGCCGCTGATGCGGCGGACTTTTATCTGGCGTATACGTTTCGAGTCAAGATCCTGATTGTGGTGCTGGCGGCGATACTCGGTGCAGTGGTCCAGCGGAGAACTTCGAGATCGAGCGAGGCGCTTTCCGTTTCAGCCGGCGCCAAGGTCGTGGCTTTCATCTCGTTGATTTTGTGGATCGGCGCCATTCTCGCGTCGGTTGAGGTTCCGGCGATTTCCGGCGTCGGGTAAGGTCCAAGCGTTGCTCCTTGGGCGAGAAGGGAATTGAGGTTCGCACAAATGCTCAGCTTCTTCATGGTCATTGCTAAGTGGCTCCAGAGCACCTGGTGGGCGCTCGATATCAGCGGGTCCACCTGGGCCTATCCGTTTGTCCAGGCCACGCATTTCACCGGACTGTCCTTGTGGATTGGGACGAACCTGTCGCTTGATCTGCGCTTGATGGGGGTCGGGCGCAAGCACCGGACCGCGGCGGAACTTTCGGTCGCAACCTTCTGGTGGAATTGGCTGGGGCTTCTGATCGCTATCACCGGCGGATTCATGCTGTTCTCAAGTGCCGCGACCAAGTACATTCCCAATCCCGCGTTCGAGATCAAGCTGGGGATCTTCGTTCCGCTCGGCATCATCGTGCACATCGTCAATCAGCAAATGGCGAAATCCTGGGGAGCGACCCCCGATACCCCGGCGATCGCGAAATTTATGGGCCTGGTCGAGCTACTGATCTGGTTTGCAGTAATCACGTGCGCCGTTTCGATCCCGAATTTCGATACCCACTGACGACCGTCCTCATGACATTCCGTCTCCGCTTCGGCCTGATCGCTGCCACCTTCGTGTTGGTGATTTCCGGCTGCGGCAGCCACGGCTCAGGCGAACCACCGGGGCCTGGCGCGACCCTCGATCCAGCTACCGCAGGATCGCTTAGCGGCACCGTGACCGTGGCTGGGCCGCTGCCCGACTCCAATCCGATCGACATGAGCGCGTCTCCGGCGTGCATGCAGGCAAATCCCACTGCGGTCATGCCGCCAACCGTAGTCAAGGGGGACAACGGCGCTCTTGCAAACGTGGTCGTATACATAAAAAGCGGTCTCGGCAATTATCGATACGACAGTCCATCCGATACTGCAGTCCTTTACCAGAAGAACTGTATGTACGAGCCGCACGTTGTTGCCCTAATGACGAATCAGCCGTTCGCTGTGCAAAACAACGATCCGACTTTGCACAACGTACACCCGATGCCGAAACACAATCGGCAGTGGAGCAATTCGCAGCCCGCCGGGTCCGCACCGCTCAAGCAGTCGTTTGCGAATCCGGAGTTCGCAATGCCGGTGTTGTGCAATGTACACCCCTGGATGCGTGCCTTTGTTTTCGTCTTCGATCATCCCTACTTCGCGGTCACATCCGAGACAGGAACGTTCGAGTTGAAACACCTGCCGCCGGGTACCTACACGATTGAGGCATGGCACGAGAGTTACGCCGCACAGGATCAGACCGTGACGGTCGGCCCCAAGGAGTCAAAGTCGGTCGCATTCACTTTCACATCCAGCTCGCAGGCGAACAACTAGACTTGCTGAATCCGATTGAAGTTGTCGCTCCTTCAGCAATGCGCGACCAGGGATTATGGAGTGTTTTCTCCACAAAACTTGTACAGGAGGATCGAAAGATGCGACTCCGTAGCATTTCGCTCGTGCTGGTTTTCGGTGCTTTCGTGGCAATCGAGCCTTCTAGCAGCGGCCAGGCGCAAACACCGGCACCGGCCGCCGCGCACGCGCCCCGGCGAACCGGCGGCAAGACCGCGCCCCCTCAGGTCGCCGCGAACCTTGCGCAACTGATGCGGGCTATCATGTTCCCGAACTCGAACGTAATCTTTTTTGCTCAGGGCAAGGACCCCGCCGACGTGAAGCCGAAGGGGGATGCTTCTATGGCGACGGATCCGCTCTTGGGAACGTTCGGAGGTTGGGCCGCGGTCGAAAATAGCTCTCTCGCGCTGTCTGAAGCCGCTAATCTGCTGACAATTCCTGGACGCGTTTGTTCAAACGGGCAAGCCGTCCCCGTGAACAATGCGGATTGGTTGACTTTTGTTCAAGGCCTGCGAGATGCTGGGCTCACGGCCTATCAAGCCGCGCAGTCCAAAAGCAACGACAAGATGCTGGACGCAGCCGGCGTCGTCACCACTGCGTGCTCGAACTGCCATGACCGCTATCGCGACAAACCGGGAGGCCTCGCAGCTCGCTGTAAGTAGCCGCTTGGTTCGATTGGCCTCGCGATCAAACTGAGCACCCACCCGGAGTTCCGGATCGAGGTCCGCTCTTTACGTTCTCAACGCTAGATGGTGCTCGGCGGAGCAATGATCGCCGGGAGAGGCAGGCAGCTTCTCCCAAGTAGCGAGAAGAAATATCGTACCGCTCGAAGGCGACAGATAGATGTAGTAGACAGTTCGGCCTCGGTCAATTTCGTAAAATCCTTTTCGCTTGGCGTCGGGTGTCGCATTGACGGTGCCGGCAAGCAGAATTCCCAGCCCGATCACCGTTGCTGCAGAGTGTTTCCCCAAGTCCTCGATCTTGAGCACTTCACCGAAGTTTATTTTCATGGAATCTAGACCTTTGGCTCGGCGGTGCGCGCTCCAAACACTCCGCAGCGCCCGCTCATGCCCTCCCGGAATTTTTCCCGCTCCTCTGGCGTCATCTGCGCCCAACGGTCCATCATGCGTCCCCTCCAGTGGATGTGAGCGCCGCGCGGTCCGCGGAACCCCCCGAACAGGATTTTGGTAAAGATCAACAGACCCAAAGCCTGCCAGAAGCTGATCCGGTTGAGCGCAAAGAGCCCCGGCATGAGCCAGTTCCAAAGGCTCATAACCACAAAGCTCAGTACGGCCGCAGCGAGCACTACAAGCGCGACAATTCTTGCCCCCCTCAACATCCTTCTTCCCTTCATGTCTGTATCCTCACGATCTTAGAAACTCGTTATGAATCGCTTCCAAACGCTCCCGAAGATGAAGCACGGCGTAATGTTTTCTCAAAACCAGAGTGTTTACATTCAGACCAGTTGCCTGAGCAATCTCCCTGAAACTCCGGCCCTCGATCTCGTGCGCGACGAATACCTGGCTCTGTTCTTCGGGCAACTCATCAAGCGCAGCATCGAGCTCTTCGAACAATAAGGCCCGCGCATATGCCGCCTCCGGTCCCGCATCGGGAGATGGGAGCAGATCCTCAAGCAAGAGGGGCTCTCCATCCGCAATGCTCTGTATCGGTTCTTTATCGAGCGCCTCAGGCCTTTTCTTGCGAAACAGATCGGTGATCCGGTTCCGCGCTACGCGGTAAAGCCAAGCACTCACTCGCTCGATCGGCTTCATCGTCCGGTAGGCTTCGACGAGTTCGTAGAAGACCTCCTGAAGAATGTCCTCTACGTCCCTCTCATCGGAAACACGCCTGCGGATGAAATTCCTGAGTCTCGCCCGTTCGAGGTCGACCACCTCCGAGATCCGCTGGTCTTGCTCGGGAGCCATTCCATCTACGCTCAGTGCCTCACTCATCTGCTTATGTAGACGGACGAGAGGCCCGGATATTTCAAAAAGACCCAGAAATATATCGCTTCAGAATGACCCAAAGGGGGGCGCACGATGACTTCAGATCGCTCAGTTCCTCAAAATGCTTCATAATGAAGGCTCGACCTGTCGCTATCCGCAAGGTTCGTCAGGGTTTGCGGTCAGCCGTGGAAAACTCAGACCTTGGTCAGGTATGCCGTGAGCCGGTCAAGCTGCTGATTCCAGCCAATTGGCGCGCCCCGCGTGGCCGCCGACTCGAACGAATACACCTGACGCACAGTCACCTTGGCGTGGCCTTCCTGTTCCGCGAAGGTCACTTCCGTCCATACAACCTGGCTTGGAACACCGTGAATTGTGCCTTCAGATACCAATCGCTCGGGTTTGACGACCTCGAGGTAGTGTCCGTCAAATGGGTAGTCGTGCCCATCGGGGCTGCGCATGGAGTACCTACAAAGGCCGCCCGGCCTGACGTCCATCTCATGAATCGTGGTCCTAAATCCCCTGGGCCCCCACCACTGCGCGACGTGCTCGGGATCGGTCCAAACCTTGAAGACTAACTCGCGCGGTGCATTGAATATGCGCGTCAAGACAAGTTCATGTACTGGTTGGCCAGGACCTTGAGTCGCTCCTGCGTCGCTTGCCGGCATTTGTCTGCTCCTTGCTTTTCAGTTTGTCGAGATAGACGTCGAGCCGGTCGAAGCTCTCTGTCCAGAATCGTCGATAGTCCTCAATCCAATCGGCGGCATCTTCGAGGGGACGTGCTTGCAACCTACACGGTCGCCACTGGGCTTCACGTCCCTGCGTAACCAGCCCCGCCCGCTGCAAGACTTTCAGGTGCCTGGAGATCGCAGGGAGACTCATCTCAAAAGGCTTGGCTAGCTCGGTCACAGAAAGCTCGCCCGACGCCAAATGGGCCAGAATTGCGCGGCGAGTCGGGTCAGCAAGAGCTGCAAACGTTGTACTGAGATGGTCGACGCGCATCGTATTTAACCTAATGGTTAAATACAAAAAAGAAGCGCTCTTGTCAAGAGCTTTCAGCTGCCACCGCTGCGGCTCCGGGGGAACCATGGGTCAGGGAGCTATGTATACTGCTGGGCATGCCCAACCACCCCACTACCGAATCCGTGATGAGAGATTCCGTCTCATGGCTCTATCCGGCGACAGAACCATACAACACGGGGCTGCTCCGGGTTTCCTCCATCCACGAAATCTACTTTGAGGAAAGCGGCAATCCTTCCGGCAAGCCTGTTGTGTTCTTGCATGGAGGACCCGGCGGCGGCTCCGAGCCCAAGCAGCGCCGCTTTTTCCATCCCGCGAAGTATCGCATCGTCAACTTCGATCAGCGCGGCTGCGGCAAAAGCACGCCTCACGCGTGCCTGGAGCACAACACCACGTGGGACCTGGTCAGTGACATCGAGAAAATCCGCGAGCACCTCGGCATCGGGCGGTGGCAAGTATTCGGCGGGTCCTGGGGTTCGACTCTTGCGCTCGCCTATTCCGAGACGCATCCCGACCGCGTGACCGAACTCGTCCTTCGGGGTATCTTTCTCCTGCGAAAACAAGAAATCGAATGGTTCTACCAACACGGCGCGTCAGTCCTTTTTCCCGACGCCTGGGAGCCTTACTTCGCTTTCATTCCCGAAGCTGAACGCGCCGATCTGCTCTCGGCCTACTATCGCCGGCTGACCGGCGACGATCCGGTGGTGCGACTCGCTGCGGCAAAGATCTGGAGCAGATGGGAGGGTGCAACTTCGACGCTACTGCCAGATGCTGCTTTCACAGCGCACTACGAAGCAGACGAGTTCGCCTTGGCGTTCGCACGCATCGAGGCGCACTATTTCGTGAACAAGGGTTTCATGAAGACCGATGCCCAGCTACTCGAAAATATTTCTCGCATTCGCCACATTCCGGGAGTGATCGTGCAGGGTCGTTATGACGTCGTCTGCCCCATGGAGAGTGCTTGGGCGCTTCATTGTGCGTGGCCGGAGGCTGACCTCGTCATTACGCCCGATGGCGGTCATAGCGCCTTCGATCCGCCGAACAGTCGCGCCCTCGTCGCGGCAACAGACAAATTTGGGGCCGGCGTCCGGACCTGAAGCCTCCGTCTGAGCGATGGCGTTCTCTGCTCCATCCTGGGCCTCGTTGTTTCTGCCATCGTCACATCAAGATGACCCAAGCCTGATTATTGTTGAAGTTTGGCGTACTCGGCTTTGGCCTGTTTCAGGATGGGGATGCCCGGGTCCGCGTCCTTCCATAGAGCGAAGAAATCCTGATAGGCGGTCCGTGCTTTGGCGGGGTCGCCCGCGAGCGCGTAGGCGCGGCCGAGCTGCAAGCGCGCAAGCGAGCCAGTCGGAGAGAACCCTGCAGCGCCGGGATGGGCGAGAATCTTCTGGAATTCGGCGACGGCTTGCGCACCCTGCCGTGCCGCAAGATAGGCCACCCCTCGGGTGTAGATCACTTGCATAGCCATCACGCCTCCCGCGGTCGGGGCCAGTTCATAGGGCGTCGCTCCCTGAAGCAAGTCCACTGCTTTGGAAGAGTTGCCTTCGTCCAGCGCGATCGTTGCACGAATCACAGGCAGGCCGGTGAATTGTACTGCCGTATCGTCGGGAAAGCGCTTTGCAAGGTCGTCGGCGATCTTCTGCGCCTGCGGTACGTTGCCAGAGAGCGCGAAGGCGATTCCTACAGGACGGTCGATGAGGTCGTTGCTGGAAATCTGCAAGGCGGCATCAGCCCCTTGTCGAGCTTCGAGCGTATTACCAAACAAGCCCTCCCAAGTCGCAGCCTCCGCTCGATAAATCGCGCCCCTGTCTTTGGCGTTCGCCCGGGCAGCCGAATCAATCGCCTGTTGGATGAGAGTGCGACACTTGGACAGCCGTCCAAAATATGCAGCAGTCGACGACTCCCACGAGAGCATAGAGTCTGCTGTATCTGGCTCGGCCAGCGATCTGGCTACCTCCGCGGCCATTCCCGCCGAGTCGTTTTGCAGGAAGTCAACCAAATACAATAGTCTCGCTGTGGTCGGAGAATCCGCCCCGCGACTTCGAGCGGCATCGAGTAGACTGTGTGCCTCGTCCAGGCGATTTAGGCGCACATAGGTTTGCGCCAGGCCGGAGTGGTCAGCTTCCGTTGCGGGACTGACGGCCTCTGCGGCGAGCGCCTCGGGAAGGGCCTTATCGGATTGACCCAATCTGTTGTAAGAAACAGCTAAATTGTGCAACGGCAAAGCATCACTCGGGTAGGTCTGATTCCACAGCCTGTAAATCTGGAGCGTCTTTACTTCATCTCCGGTGACAATCGCCTCGTAGTGAGAGGAAATGTAGAAGCCCTCGCGTTCGCTCACGCGATTGCGCAAGGCGTACGCTTTCTCGATGTTATCAACAGCCGGGCTCAGTTCGCCGGTATTCCCGTAGCAGTTGGCGAGCACGGCATAGGCCATGGCGAAATTGGAATCAAGCGACACCGCACGCTGCAACGGGGGTATCGCCTTGGAATAGCGCCCGGAAATGTTGTTCGTCCAGCCAAGGGTATAGGCCTGCAAGGCCTCAAGAGAGGGGGTCGTGACGTCCGCAAGAGGGCTATTGAATTTCGCAAGCGACGCGTGCGATTCGCCGAGTTTGCTGCGCATATCCGTGGCGAGCGCACCCAGTGTGGCAAGTACGTGGTTCTTGTCGTCCGCGACGGCTTGGGCGCTCGCAAGGCTAGCCCCTGTCGAACAGTTGGCCGCTTTGACAACGAGATTGTACTGGACGCCGACTTGGGCGATCGAGCCGTCGATTACCGCAGCGCTACCTACGCGCTGGCAAATCTGTTGAGCCACATTCTCGGTTAATCGGGCATCGGCCGCCTGGCCCATGAGATGGAGCGTCTGCGCGATTTCAGCATCGGAGACAGTGTTGAGGAACGGCGATTGTTCAAGCTGTGCGGACAGACCCTGGCGGAGCGTGCCGTCGAAAACTGGATCGCCGGTCGTATTGACGAAATCAGCGACGACGATTGAATCCTTCTCGGTGATCAGCGGCGCGCGATGGAAATAGAAGTATCCGCCAGTCGCGAGCGCGAGCAGGACAATGATGGCGCCTGCCGCGATGATCGGCGTGCGGCGCTGCTTCGGCGAGCTATGGGTGCTGCCGGATTGAACCTGAGGGTCCGAGCTACCTTGTGACAGCACCACCGCCGAGGAGCGCGCCGGGGTTTCACTTGTGATCGCCGGCAGTGTGACAGAACCGCTCCTGGGTTCCGAAGTAGCTGGAACAGCGGCGCTCTTTCCGGAATCGATCTCGCGCTTCAGACGCTTTAGGTCAGCCCGGATTTCAGCCGCGCTCTGGCAGCGCATTTCCCGGTCCTTTTCGAGCGCTTTCTGGATAACCCGCTCGAGTTCGTGCGGCAGATCCGGGTTCAAGCGAACCGGCGCAACCGGGGGCCGGTTAAGGATGGCCTCGAAAATGACGGCGGAGGTATCTCCGCGAAACGGCATCGAGCCAGTGGCCATCTCGTACAGGACAGCTCCAAGCGAGAATAGGTCGGTGCGCGAGTCGAGCTCTTTTCCCCGGGCTTGTTCGGGCGACATGTAGGCGACCGTTCCAATTGCGGTGCCAGGGCTCGTCAGGTGCGCCTCTGGAACTCGCGTCGTTACCGTCGAAGCCCCAGCGGGGTCGGGCAGCTCGACCTTTGGCTGAGCCGTCAGCTTCGCCAGCCCGAAATCCAGGACTTTTGCATGTCCCCGTTTGGTGACGAACAGGTTGGCGGGCTTAATGTCGCGATGCACGATTCCGAGCGCATGAGCGGCGTCCAGAGCATCGGCTATCTGCATGCCGAGATCCAGGATCTCTTCGAGGTCCAGAGGCTTGCCTCGAATCAAATGCTTGAGGGTTTGGCCTTGCAGCAGTTCCATGGCGATAAAGTGCTGGCCATCGACTTCATCGACCTCGTAAATCGTGCAGATGTTCGGGTGATTAAGCGCCGATGCGGCAAAGGCTTCGCGTTGAAAACGCTCGCGAGCAGCGGAATCGTTCTCCAGCTCTTCAGGAAGGAACTTCAGCGCGACGTGACGCCGAAGCTTCAGGTCTTCGGCTTGATAGACCACACCCATACCACCACCGCCAAGCATTTCCAGGACACGGTAATGGGAGATCGTACGGCCTCTGAAGGGGTCGGATGCGGGCACGGGAGTTCATCCTAATCTGCGCACCCGGGTCAGTCAACCCGCATACTGTGTTGCGACCTATCACTGGAGCAGATACCGACGCGTAGAACCAGCCCGCAGGGAGCAGCAGCTCGTGCTGCGACTATCCGCGAGTAATGAACGCAGGACTGCACAGATGCTTGCTCGAGGTGATTGTTTCCGGGATCATCTTTCGCGTTGATGTATTCAAGCCCGACCGGCTCAATCTCCGTCACCTGCCTGGGCTCCTCTCATCACGGACGCGATGAGTCCTTTAGTTTCTGGGTGCGAGAATCTGATCCAATCGCGCGGGCTTGCTTTCGTCCCGTTCCAGATGCGGGTAGCGAAGGCCGTCACGGTAGGCGATTGGAACAGTGCGGTAGCGGTCCCCGTTCTTGACTAGAAGTTCTATCGCGGCGCCGGTTGTCGCCGCGTCTTTGATCGCACTCTTTAGGCGGCCAGGACCAAATGCGAATCCGTCGACAGCTACGATCTGAGTCCCTACGGTGAGTCCGTTCTTGTACGCAGGACCGTCCCACACCACGTCGGTGAGGCGTCCCTCTTCGGCGACGGTTACACCGAGCGAAAAGCCGAGGTCGGTGACCTTCCGGTGCATTTCGGTGTCCTTGAAATAATCCGACGGTGTGTCCGTGTAAACCAGCTTGTAGCCGCCGCGGACAATCCCGTCCAGGGGAGCACCAGCACCATGACCGTCCAGCCGAGTTCGCAGGAACGTAGCCCAGTCATAGGGCTGCACGGTGTTCAGCGCTTGCACCACATCCTCGAACAGGTAGGTGGAAGGCACAAAGCTTCCATCGTTGACGCCGAAAAACAGCTTGGCAAAATCGTCCAAAGAACGCTGGCCGCCGGACTTCTCACGGATCAGCGTGTCGGCATCGAGCCAGATCAGTTGGCCTTCGGCGTAGTAGTCCTCACTACGCTGCCAGGTGCGCCAAGGAATGGGCCGGCGCGTTGCGATAATGGGGTCATTGGTAGTGTCCTGGAGCGCTCGCCACTCGCGGCCGACGTGGTGATCATAGACCGCCGCGGTTTGTGCCAGGGCGTCGAGTGTCTGTTGCTTGGTCAGCAACCCCGCGCGGGCCGCGAGAATGAAACCCCAGTACTGGGTTTGGCCCTCGTAGACCCAAAGCAAGCTGTCACGCATGGGCACGTTGAAGTTCGGCGTCCAGAGGTCCGCCGGCCGCCGGAACTTACCGTTCCAGGAGTGAGTGTATTCATGCGGCAGCAGGTCACGTTCGACATCGTACTTCTCCCATTCGGTGAAATACATCGGGACCGTTCCATCCTCGCTCGACTGATGATGCTCGAGGCCGATATCTCCCATTTGGTCGGTCAGCGCGAGCAGGAAGTCATAATGATCGTAGTGGTGTGAGCCGTAGAGTTTGTAGGCCTGCTGTACCAGCGCGCGATGCGCCTGTAACTGTTCTGGTTTGACCTCCAACAGTTCCGGACGGTCCGCAACGATGTCCAAATGAACGGGAACACGGCCACCAGGGTCGAGATCCAGACGCTTGAAATACCGGCCGGCGAAGATCGGCGAATCTACCAGCGTGTCCAGGGACACCGGCTTGAATGTGGTGACGCCTCCGCTGCTTGCAACGGTCTCAAGCGCGGTTCCGAATTCCCACCCTTCAGGCAGGCCGGCACTCGGTTCGACCGTAATCTGCCGCGCAAAATAGCCGGCGGGATACAGAACCACCTCGTTCCATTGCAGATTCAACATGTCCGGTGTCATAACCACGCGGCCTTCGTTGCTGACCACCGGCGAAACGAACTGAAAGCTGACATCCAGTACCGATGCGCCTGCCGGCACGTCAACATGGAAGGCGAACACGTTTGCCGGATCGCGTTGCCACTCCACTCGGGCACCGCCGGCGTAGATCATAAGACCCGCAAGTTTATCCACCGGTCCCGAAGGGGAATGGTTGCCAGGCAGCCACTGGGGATAGAGAAGCACAACGGATTCGCCCGGGCGTACCGGAATCGTCTCGCGAACGCTGAAGACACGTCGCTCGACATCAGTTGCGTCCACGGCCAAGCGGATCGCGCCGCCGTACGGAGTGTCCTTCGGCGCGGCAATCTGGGCCGGCAAGGGCAAAGGCTCGGGGCCAGCCGACTGCGCGACGGCTGCGCCGCTACCCAGCGCAAGCGACCACAGCATCAGAAAAACGCTGCCAAGTGATTTGGTTTGCGGAAAGCCATAGCTCTCGCGGGCGCCGCGGTTCGAGCGAAAAAAGATCTTGTCGGCTGGGAATTCCATTTTCACCTTCCATGCAGATCATAGCGCACGCCCGACCAAATCCGGATGGCAGCAATATCGATGGGCCATTCACGGCGTTCTGGGTTAGGAACTGCCAAGCAGCATCGCAACTGCGACAATGAATCATGCTTCCTCGTTTGGGGCGCCAAGCACGCCTTCGCTCCGGGCGATGACGGCTGAGGCCAGGCAATTCCCGAAGACATTGAGCGCGGTTCGTCCCATATCGATCAACGCGTCGATGCCCAGAATCAGAAATATCGGTTCTGAAGGAAGGCGAAACATCGCCGCGGTCGCCGTCAGAACGACCAGTACCGCGCGCGGCACACCGGCGATTCCCTTACTCATCAGCATCAATGTGAAGACCATCCCCAGTTGAGCAGTCCAGGACATGTGAATGCCAGCAGCTTGGGCGACAAAAATGGACGCCAGCGAGAGATAGAGTGTTGAACCATCCATGTTGAAGCTATATCCCGCAGGAATAACAAAGGCCACAATTTCCCGCGGCACTCCGAAGATTTCCATTTCTTCCATAGCGCGCGGCAGAGCTGCCTCGGATGTGCTCGTTGCAAAAGCGATAGTGACAGGCTCCGACACAGCCTGCAGAAATCGGCGCAGAGGAAGGCGGGCCCACCGCGCAACGGGCAACAGGACAACCAAGAGGAAAGCAAAGAAGGCCCCATAGGCCGTCAATAGGAGCTTGGCCAGAGGCAGCAACGCCCCGGTACCCATGTGGCCCACGGTGTAAGCCATCGCGGCGCCGACGCCGAACGGGGCGAAATACATCACGATGTTCGTGAAGAAAAACATCGCCTGCGTCAGGGAATTGCAGAAGCTCAAAATAGGAGTGCGGCTTCCCTCAGGCACGAGCGATAATGCAACCCCGAACAGCACCGCGAACACAGCGACCTGCAAGATCTGCCCTTCCGCAATGGATTTCGCAAGGTTCTCCGGAAACACTTGAACGAGAAATTCTTCCCAGGAAAATGGTGCGGCAACCGGGCGCGCGAGTGACACGCCTGTCTGCGGAAGCGTCAGTCCCTCACCGGCGCGGCTTATGTCGATAGCTGCAACTCCGATAAACAGAGCCAGGGTCGTGACAAGCTCAAAGTAAACAAGCGTCTTGATGCTCACGCGTCCCAGGCCGCGTAGATCTCCATGGCCCGCGATGCCAGAGATGAGCGAACCGAGAATGAGCGGCGCAACAATAACCTTTATCAACCGCAGAAATATCTCGCTCAAGAAGCGCAGATGCTCTGCAATCCCAGGCCGGTCAAATCCAATCTCGCCGCCGAGAAGCATCGCAAACAGGATCCAATAGGTAAGAGAGTGCCTGCGCACTCCGGCGACAGCGAGGCAGACCAAGCCGGCCCAACGCAGGCCTGCCTGCCAGAGGTGACCCGGAAGAAACCCGGAGGACACAACTCCCGCCGAGAACAGCAAGGCGCCAGTGAGCGCGATTGCGGTGAGCGCTTGCGAATGAAAGGAAACGGCTGGCGTGTTTGCAGGTCGGTTGGCCATGTCAGTCGATTCCGATGTCAGAATCAGGCTCTACCTCCCGCGGCCTGATCACTTTTCTGCACTCACAGAATCTTTCTTGCACCCAGCCCATCTGTTATCTTGAAAAATATGCCCTCGATCGCATATTTGGAGTGCTCACGCTGCAAAACCATTGTCTCAGCCGGAACGCCCCAAACTTGCTGTCCTCAGTGTAAAGGCGCCCTCTATGTCCGCTATGATCTCAGCCCGTTGCGCGGCACCGCTGCCCGCAATGACATGGTCCGGCAGGCCGCCACATCATCCTGGCCGGGAATGTGGCGCTACAGCCCGGTGCTTCCCGAAGTCGAGCCAGTTACGCTGGGGGAAGGCTGGACTCCGATGCTGCGCAGTCGACGTCGCGCGCGCGTTTTCCTCAAAGAGGAGGGCGCGAACCCAACAGGGACGTTCAAGGCCCGTGGACTCGCGCTGGCGGTGACGATGGCTCGCCACTACGGTCTGCATAAACTCGCCGTCCCGTCAGCCGGCAACGCAGCAGGAGCGCTTGCTGCTTATGCCGCCGCAGCCGGTATCGAGGCGCACATTTTCATGCCGCGCGATGTGCCCTTTGCCAATTACGTCGAGGCCGTAGCCTACGGTGCGAACGTGACTCTGGTCAACGGTCTAATTTCGGATTGCGGCCGCATTGTCGCCGAACGCAAGGACAAAGAAGGGTGGTTCGATGTGTCGACACTGAAAGAACCGTTCCGGGTCGAAGGCAAGAAGACGATGGGTTACGAATTGGTCGAGCAGCTCGGTTGGGAATACCCGGATGCAGTTTTTTATCCCACAGGCGGCGGTGTGGGACTGATCGGCATGTGGAAAGCGTTCGCGGAGCTCGAAGAGCTCGGCTGGGTCCGACCCGGGAGAAAGCCGCGCATGATCGCGGTGCAGTCCTCGGGCTGCGCTCCAGTAGCGCGTGCATTTGAACGGGGTGCGGACGTGACCCAGATGTGGGAGAACGCGCGAACCTTTGCCGCCGGTCTTCGGGTTCCGAAACCCTATGGAGACTCGATCATGCTGGAAATCCTCCGCGAATCGGACGGTGTGGCGATCGCGTTGCCCGACGACAGGATTCTTGACTCGCTCAAGGACTGGGCACGGAACGAGGGGATCTTTCTTTCGCCAGAAGGCGCCGCCGCGACAGCCGCATACGATCATCTGATCGGGAGCGGATTCTTGAAAGCGGAGGATCGAGTCGTGCTGTTCAACACCGGGGCTGGACTCAAATACACGGATGTGATCGCCAAGGCGATGTGTCTTGAACGGCCGGCCAATGGCGCGTGATCGCAACGCTGTAGAGGATTGTGTCCGTTCTGCCGAACCGCTTTTCGTCGCGCCTTTTCGTTCGCTCGTTCTACTCGGGAACAGAAGTCTTTGCCGGATGATCTTTGTCGGGCGGAGGAGGCAGCGGAGCCATCCTTCCGTAACCGCGTTGGCCGTCAGGGCCGATGAGGCCGGGCCCCGGCTGTAGGTGAGGCGCGTCAACGTTGTCCTCCGCGCACGAATACTCCTGCACCTGTTGACCGGGCCGGCCTAGTAACCATGTGCGCTGATAGTGAATCGGTTCGGTGTAGAATTTCGGGTCGACTACCGTCAGTTCCAGATGCAAGTGACCAATGTCGGGACGCGTCCAGCGCTCGATGGTGTGCAGCTGATCACTGTGCGGGTTCGCATTCTCGTCGGCCCAGGTTCGCATATCCTTGAACGCGATCGAGTCGATCACAAATGTGTCGCCTTCCCAGCTGCCCACTTCCTCGCCGAAGAATGAAGGGTCGGGGTCGTCAGTGTGCTTGCGGCCGTCGGTGGGAATCAGCCGGTACGTTGTGTACCAGTAGAGAAACGCAATGTCGTCGGGCCCTTCGAGCAGCTGGAAGGGCAGCGCGCTGGCGTCGTGTCTCGGTATACCGCCGACGATGCATAGACTCTCGGGATCGATGGTGTGATTGAGGTTGTAAGTGAGCGCGGCACGGCCCGCCTCCGTGAAGGGCAATTTATAGCCGGGCAGATCCTTTGCGATGTTCCCCACGGGCTTATCCTTGCTCGACGGGACCCAATAGCCGGACAGATCGGGGTGGCCCTGTGCCGTCTTGGGAGCAGGCCCTTTCGGCAGGTCCTCCTCGCGGCGAGAAAAGGGCGAGGCCGGCGCCGCCGAATCGGAGTTTGTAGCCTGACTACTCGCCGTGGGCGCAGGAGCAGTCTGGCTTGACGGGACTGTCTGCCCGGACGCTGACTCCGACTGAGCCGCTTGTAACGTCAACGCAAAAATCGTCGCGAGCAACAGAGATCGTGAGACTGGAAGACGTAAGCAGAAGTCTCGAATCACAGGGAGTCCTTTGTGCCACAGCCGATGACGTCGGTCAACCGCCTCGTTGACACGGCCAGGTCCGTCGAATAACATCCGGCTGTGTTTAGCGAGTCTAGCGTGCGTTATGCCATAACTCGGCGTGTTTACCACGGTCCAGCGACGGGTGGTTGCAG